>ERZ1370068.2288-contig-1444_pt1 | contig 47588 bp, 72 predicted proteins | sample MGYA00561227_ERZ1370068 | MGnify/ENA primary metagenome ERZ1370068 (study PRJEB38410, sample SAMEA6850437) | metagenome | study: Metagenomic assessment of the ecological functions of the soil: analysis of the soil microbiota associated with the... | reverse complement strand
CCGACATGACGAACATCACCAGTACGGCCTGGAGGCTGCGGCGAATGATGTAGACGAGCATGGACGGGACGTGTCTGCCACCGAGGCGGCTTCAGACAGGAGAGTACCTTAAGGGCCCAATCCCGCGCGAGCGGCCAGTCGGGGTTTTGTTTACTTCAGAGCACAAGAATACGAGGCCTGTCGCCACCGCGTTGGCGGCAAGTTGCCGTGACCCGCGCCGGTTCGCGCTGGCTTGGATCGAAGCGAATGTGAAGCGCGGGAAGCGGAGTCACGCGCAGCGGGACGCGATTCGCCTGTGCACTACGGTGAAGCGGCTCGCGTGGGGCGCCTTCAGGCAACCTGTCATTTCCTACAGTTGACGTCCCCAAGCGTGCGCCTAGAGTGGCCCGATGCGACCGGCGTCTGCCGCGTACGCTCTTCACGCCTTAAGGGGGAAGAACGATGAAGATACTGGTGATCGACGATCATCCGCTGATCCAGGAAGCGCTGAAGCACGTGTCTGACCGAGCTCGATGCGTCGCTCGAGCTCATTCAGGCGCACGACGCGTCTTCCGCGCACGCGGCGCTTTCACGAACGTCCGACATCGATCTCCTGGTGCTCGATCTGGCGCTTCCCGGCTGCGACGGCTTCGATCTGCTCGCGGACTTGCGCCGCGACTGGCCCGACATTCCGGTGCTGGTGCTGTCGGCGACATACGACAGGGCCACCGTCGAAATGGCGCTCGACCTGGGCGCCATGGGTTTCATTCCCAAGACTGCCAACGCCCGCATCCTGGTCGATGCCTTGCGTCTGGTTCTGTCCGGCGGCGTTTTCGTGCCGGTCGAATGTTCCGACAGCGGCGGCGGTCCTTCCGGCCAGCGAACCGGGACCAAGTCACAGGATCTCGGCCTGACACCTGCGACAGGGCGACGTGCTCAAGCTGCTGGTCCAGGGCAAGCCGAACAAGCTCATCTGCCGCGACTTGAGTCTCTCGGAAGGGACGATCAAGGTTCATGTCAGCGCCATCCTGCGAGCGCTCAACGTCCACAACCGGACGCAGGTTGTGATCGAGCTCGCGCGCCGCGGCGTGCGCCTCGAGCCGTCCGCCGTCCGCGCCCGCTGACGCCCACCGGGCGCACTTCGTATGCCGTCTCTGACCGCGCTCGGCGCCGCGGCTCGTGCAGCGCGCCCGCGCCGATCAGATCGCGACGCTGTTCACGCAGTGGCCGGTCGCGACCGGGTTCGATGGTCCTCGGCGCAGCCATCCTAATCACCGTGATGTGGGGCACCGTCGCGCCGCGCCTGTTCGCGGCGTGGATGGGCGCGATCATCGTCAACCAGGCCTGGCGCCTGTGGCTGGTGCGTCGCTATCGCGCTGCCGCTCCCGAGCCGGTGCGCCGAGCGCAATGGGGCCGCGCCTGGGCGGTCGGCTCGATGCTCGCCGGAGCGCTCTGGGGCGTCGCCGGCGTCGTGCTGTTCGTGCCCGGCGATCCGGGGCCATCAGGCGCTGCTCATCGTTTGCCTCTTCGGCGTGATCCTCGGAGGCATCAATCTCACTGCAGTTTACAAGCCTTCGCTTTTACGGCTTCGTGCTGCCGGCGCTGGCTACCGCTCATCGTGCGGGTCGCCATGGAAGGCGATCAGCTTCACGCTTTCATCGCCGCGGTGATGCTGGTGGTGCTCGCGTTCATTCTCGGCTTCGGCCACAACCTGAACAACGTCCTCACCCAGTCGCTTGCGATCCGCTACGAAAACGTCGACCTGATCGGCGAGCTCCAGGCGCAGACTGCGGCGGCGGATCACGCTCGCGCCACCGCCGAAGCGGCCAATCGCGGCAAGACGCAATTTCTTGCCGCCGCCAGCCACGACCTGAGGCAACCACTGCACGCGCTTGGACTTTTCGTGTGCGGCGCTGGCGGCAGAAGGTGCGCGAGCCCGAGCTTCGCGAGCGTCGTCGGCAACATCAACGCCTCGGTCGATGCGCTGGAGCGCCTGTTCAGCAGCCATGATGGATATCTCCAAGCTCGACGCCGGCGCGGTCGAGCCGGTGCGTTGCGCATTCCCTGCTGGCGCCGCTGTTCGACCGTGTCGATGCGCGCGTTCGCCGCCGTCGCGGCCACGGGGCGCTTGCGCCTGTCCGTCGTTGCGACACGCGCCTGGGTCGACAGCGATCCGTTGCTGCTCGAGCGTATCCTGTTCAACCTGGTGTCGAACGCGGTGCGCTACACCGAGCGCGGCGGTGTCGTGCTCGGGGTACGTCGCCGCGGAGCCTTGCTCGCGATCGATGTCTGCGATTCCGGCATCGGCATTTCCGCACTGCGAACGCGAGCACATCTTCGAGGAGTTCTATCAGGTTGACGCCGACGAGCGCCATGGCAGGACAAGGCATGGGCCTGGGTCTGGCCATCATCCGCCGCCTCGCCGCGCTCCTCCACCACGAAATCGAGGTCGAATCCGCGCCCGGCCGGGGTCGCGATTTTCCATACTGGTGCCGCAGGCGATCGCCGGATGCCGCGCAACCCGCTTGCAATCGCCGTCGGCGTCATCGAGCGCCGACCTTCCGATGGCGCGCTCGTTGCCGTGATCGACGACGAGCTCACGATCGTCGAAGCGCATGCGCGCATGGCTGGGACAATCAGGCGCCGTGGTTATCGGTGCCGGCTCCGGCAAGGAGATGCTGAGCGCGCTGGGCGAATGCGGTCGCTATCCCGACCTGATCGTCGCCGACTACCGGCTCGGGCGGCGGCGCCCTGGGGCACCGACGCCGTGGCGCTGCTGCGTCACGAGCTGGGCGTGCACATACCCGCGATGCTGATCAGCGGCGACTCCTCGACGGAAGCGATCTCGGCGATGCGCGAGTCATCTCTGCATGTGTTGCTGAAGCCCGTGCTGCCGCAGGAATTGCACCGGCTGGTCGAGAGGCTGCTCGACGCCGCGGTGATGAGGCGATTGCGATCGAACGCGCCTGACGCAAAGTCTGCAATGCTGCCGACACCAGCAAAAAAAGCGCCTCGTTGAGAGGCGCTGGAGGACGAACCGGGTTCGGGATGACCGGTTAAGGTCGGGGGTTAAACCCGGTCCGTGATTGCAGCACGGATGCCAGGAGGAGACATAGCTGGCATCCGCCATAAACACTGCCTGTTGCCTTATGACAACAGCATTATCCACCATAGACGCGCGCGCTGCAACTGCCGTTCGTCGGCCAATGCACGACAGGCGCCGGCGGCTTAGCCGGCAGTGACCACCACTACAGTCATCGCAAAAGAAACCCAACCCCAAATCGGTGGGGTTGGGTTGGAGACGCCGGCCCGGAGGAAGACCGGCTGAAGAACTATCGTCGGCGGCGACTGCCAGTCGTCAGCTTCCCGGATGTAGATCGTGCATGCGCTGGCGAAACGCGTCCATGCGAGCCATCCTCGCGTTGATCGCGTCGCGCACCGTCGCCTTCTGCTCGGCGGAAAAGGTGCCATAAAGCGCGAGCCATGCCGCACGAGCCTGCTTTCGCTGCGCGATGTTCTGCTGCTGCACTTGGTCGGACAAGCGTGGCAAGCGCCGCGAGATCCGGATCGGCCTTGGCAAGCTCGGCCTGAGTTGCCGCTTTGAGTTGCTGGAAATTGGCGCGCATCGCCTCGTGTACGGTCTTGCTTTGCGCGACCGCGGCGTCCAATTGCTGCTGCTGAGAAGTATTGAGGTTGAGCTTCGCCTGAATCCGCTGCAGCACCGCAAAGCGGATCGTGCATCCCGTGTCCGGGCGCCTGAGCCCAGGCCTGCAACGCGACACCGGCAAATCCGGCCGCGAAGATGAGGGCGTACAGTTTGCGTTTCATCGGTCAAACCTTTCGTTCAGATATCGGTAGACAAACCGCGCCGCAAGGCGCGGTACGCGTTTCGAACCATAGCTGCCTCTTTGCTTGCAGGCATTGCCGCATGCGGCACTGACGAGTCGGCGCATGCGGACTCCCTGGACCGATTATGACCATTTCAGCGAGCCAGCGTCTTGCGGTTGTGTAACCAATCATTACGCGCACCGGCGGGCGTTACAATTCGAGACAACGGCCAGCCGCTTTTTCGCGATCTGGTCGACACGATGGAACGCGATGAAACAGGTCAGCCCGAAAATTCTGGTAGTCGATGACGATCCGCGACTGCGCGATCTGCTGGTCCGCTATCTTGACCGAACAGGGCTTTCAGGTGCAGGCGCTTGCCGACGCCAGAGATCTCGACAAAAAGCTGCAACGCGACCCGCCGCATCTGCTGGTGCTGGACCTCATGCTTCCCGGAGAAGACGGGCTCGCCGTGTGCCGGCGCCTTCGGGCCTCCGGCGAAACGGTGCCGGTCATCATGCTGACCGCCAAGGGTGAAGACGTCGATCGCATCGTCGGCCTGGAAATGGGTGCCGACGATTACCTGCCGAAGCCCTTCAATCCGCGCGAGTTGGTCGCCCGCATACACGCGGTGCTTCGCCGCCAGACCGAACGGCTCGCGCCCGGCGCACCTGGAGCCGATGGGCAAGATTGTGTTTGGACCGTATCGCCTGGACCTGGGCACGCGAGAGCTGACGCGCGGCAGTGAGGCAGTTGCATTGACGACCGGCGAGTTCGGTTTGCTCAAAGTGCTCGCGAGCCACCCGCGGCAGCCGCTGGCTCGTGAAAAACTGATGCTCCTTGCCCGCGGACGCGACCACGATGTGTTCGATCGCGCCATCGACGTGCAGGTGTCGCGGTTGCGCAAGCTCATCGAAGCGAATCCATCGTCGCCGCGTTACATTCAGACGGTGTGGGGTTTCGGTTATGTGTTCGTACCCGACCAGGCTCCCGACGCGGCGTCGACCAGCCGAGAAGGTTGGCACTTGACGCTCTGGCCGCGGTCGCTGTTCGGCCGCCTTGCATTGCTGTTGCTGCTGGTCATACTGATCAGCCAGGCGACCGCGATCTTTCTCTTCCGTCAGGATCGCGCGGCCCTGCTTTCGCGCCAGTTCGGCGACACCAAGATCGTTCAGCTCAAGGCATTGCGCGCCGGGCTCGCGGCCGCGGATCCCAAATCGACCGCAGCCGCACTTGCCAGGTTCGGCGAAGCGTACCAGGCACGCATCGTCCCGGACGATGGAAGCCGTCGTCGTCGGCGGACCGCCGCAAAACCCGTGTTGGTCGAACTGCTGGAAAGACTGAAGTCCGAGCTGGGTCCGGAGACGGATTTGCGTATTCAACCGCGCCTGCAGCTGCTGTGGATCAAGCTGCAGGCGGGAGAGAACGCCTACTGGGCCGGATTTCAACTTCCGCCCCGCCCCGCGGACGAAGTCCAGTCGCGGGCACTGGGATGGAGCTTGATCGCGCTCGCGGTGCTCCTCACCAGCGCTTATTTCTTCGCCCGCTACCTCGCGCGCCCGCTGCGGCAACTCAACGATGCCGTGGCCCACGTCGGCGAGGGCAAGTTGCCGCCGCCGCTGCCCGAGACCGGACCTTCCGAAATCGCAAGCCTGAATCGCGGCTTCAACCAGATGCTCGCCAAGCTCCGTCAAGCTGACGAGGATCGCGCGCTGCTGCTCGCGGGCGTGTCGCATGACTTGCGGACGCCGCTGGCGCGGCTTGCGGCTCGGCATCGAGGTCGGTGCCAACGATGCTTCGACGCACGAAGGAATGATTTCCGACATCGCCGAGATGGACAAGATCATCGGTCAGTTTCTCGAATTTGCGCGCGACAACCGCCAGGCACCGCTGGAGATGCGGGAACTCAATGACATTGTCGCGTCGGCGGTCGAGCGCTACAAGAAGGCCGGAAACGAAGTCCGTTTCAGCCGCGGCGAGCTCACGCCGCTGCCGCTGCGCTCGACCGCGATGTCGCGGCTTATCGCCAACCTGATCGATAACGCACTGCGCTACGGCGCTCCTCCGGTCGACGTCGCCACGCGCGCCGACGGCCGGTCCGCGGTGCTCGAAGTTGCCGATCGTGGGCCGGGCATCGCGCCGGATCAGGTCGAGCGTCTGAAGCGACCTTTCACGCGAGGCGAGCCTGCGCGCACGGGCGGTGCCGGGGCGGGGCTCGGGCTCGCGATCGTCGAGCGCATCGCACGCCTGCACGGGGCGACGTTCGAGCTGCTGTCGCGCGAGGGTGGCGGCACCTGCGCGCGCGTGACCTTCGCCGGCCGCAGCACGCTCAGCGATCCTTGATCAGCGGCACGGTCACGGGAGCCGCAAATCAGTTCTTGTGCACGACCAGCAGCGAGGCCAACGCGGCACGAATGGCGCCGGGTATCGGCGTCGGCCGCCGCGTCGCGCGTTCGACCCAGACGTGAACGAAGTAGCCCGTTGCCGCGGGCGCGTCCGCGCCCTGCTCGAACAAGCCGATGTCGTAGGTCACCGAGGAATTGCCCAGCTTGGCGACGCGCAAACCGGCGTCGATGATCTGCGGGAAGGATAGTGGCCGGTGAAAAGACACCGCGTTTCGACGACCAGCCCCATCGCCGGCCCGGCGCGAATATCGAGACCGCCTTCATGAATCAGATGTTCGTTGACGACGGTGTCGAAATACGAGTAGTAGGCGACGTTATTGACGTGGCCGTAGGTATCGTTGTCCATCCACCGCGTGGGTATCGCCAGGAAGCCGCCGATAGTCCGCGCGGCAAGCTCGCCGTTGCGCTGGATCATGCGCGCGGTGCGCAGGCGCGCGTCGAAAATCTCCACCCAGTGACGCACCGGCCGCTGCGTGCCGCTCGCGAGATGGCTGAGGCAGCCAATGTTCGCGGTCGCGATCAGGTCAGGCTCCGACGCCTCGAGCGCCTCGAGCTTGTTGATCTTCAGTTGTTGCGACAACACCGGCTGCAGGATCGAATAAGTGCCCGCGGAGCCGCAGCAAAGATGCCCGTCGGCGACCGGCGCGAGCTCGAGGCCGATCGCCTCGAGAATCTCCTCGACCCGCCCATTGAGCTGCTGCCCATGCTGCAGCGTGCACGGCGAGTGAAAGGCGACCCGCTGCGGACCATGGTCCATCGCCACCAGCGGCGCGAAGCGTTTCCATTCGTCGGCGATCACTTCGACCGGATCGCGGGCGAGCTGACCTACCCGCTTGCCTTGTCGGCGTATTCCGGATCGTCGCGCAACAGATGTCCGTAATCCTTGACGGCCACGCCGCACCCGCTCGCGGTGACGACGATCGCCTCCGCACCCTTCTCGATGTGCGGCCACCAGGCGTCGATGTTCCGGCGTGCGAAAGTCCTCGCTTCCTCGCGCGCACCGAGATGCTCGCTGACCGCGCCGCAGCACCCGTCTCCGGAGGCGCGAACCAGCGAAATACCCACTCGATCGAGTGCGCGCGCCAGCGCCGCATCGATATTCGGCGCCAGAACCGGCTGCACGCAACCGGTGAGCGCGAGCATTTTCCGCGCATGGCGCGGCGGCGGCCAGGATTTCTCCGCGCGCGCCAGCGGCACCTTGGCCGCGAGCGACGCCGGCAAGAGCGGACGCGCCAGCCTTCCCAGCGCCGAGCGCGAAGGCAAACAGCGAGCGATGACTCAAGCCCTTGCGCAACAGCCAGCGCCATACGCGTTCGCCGGCCGGCCGCGGCACTCTCTCGTCGACCAGCCGGCGCCCGATCTCGAGCAGCCTGCCGTAGCGCACGCCGGACGGACACACGGTTTCGCAGTTGCGGCAAGTCAGGCAACGGTCCAGATGCAGCTGCGTCTTGGCGGTGATGTCCGCTCCTTCGAGCAATTGCTTGATCAGATAAATGCGCCCGCGCGGGCCGTCGAGCTCGTCGCCCAGCAATTGGTAAGTCGGACACGTCGCCGTGCAGAAACCGCAATGAACGCAGGCGCGCAGAATCGCGTCCGCGTCGCGTCCATCCGCGGTGTCCCTGACGAAATCGGCCAAATGCGTTTCCACGCTCAGAACTCCGCGTACATGCGACGACGGTTGAAGATCCCGACCGGGTCGAGCGCCGTCTTGAGCCGCTGATGCAGCGCGAGCATCGGGGAGCTAAGCGCGTGGAACGCTCCCGTCGACTTGTCCGCGGATCGAAAGAGCGTCGCGTGGCCACCGTGATCCTTCGCCCACGCCCGAAGGCGCTCTCCGCCTTCGGCGGGCTCCGCGCATATCCAGCGCAATGCGCCGCCCCATTCGATCATCTGGTCGCTGCCAAGATCGGCGTACGGCGCGGTGGAGCGCACCGACAGCCGCCACAACGGCGCGCGCGCACGCGACCTGGAAGAAATCATGCTGCTGTTCGCGTATGGCGCGCCAGAACGCCGGGGCGTCTTCAGTTTCCTCGCCTCCCAGGCGACCCTGCGGCGGCGCTTACGGCGCTGGAGGCGCCTGACAGGCGCACATAGAGGCTGTCCGCCGAGCCAGCAGCTCGCCGACAAGCGGCAGCGGCAACGCGCTCCACTCGTTGATCTTGCGCAGTGCGTCGTCGACCGGCAAGTCGAACGCAAGCGTCTTCTCTGCCCGCGGCAAAGGCATGCACTTCAAAGACGCTTCGAGGATGATGCCCAGCGTGCCCAGCGAGCCGGCGATGAGTCGCGAGACATCGAACCCGGCAACGTTCTTCATGACCCGGCCACCGAAGGAAAGGTCATCGCCGCGACCGTCCAACACCCTCACGCCGAGCATGTGATCGCGAACCGCACCTCCATGCGGGCGCCGCGGGCCGGACAAGCCGGCGGCGATGCAGCCGCCGAGCGTCGCGTCGGCGCCAAAATGCGGCGGTTCGAACGCCAGCATCTGACCGCGCTCGGCAAGCGCGTGTTCGATTTCCGTGAGCCGCGTGCCGCAACGGGCGGTTATGACCAGCTCGGTCGGATCATAGTCCTGGATCCCTGAATACTGCGTTGGTGCCGAAAACGCTGCCCACGAGCTGATGGCCGTAGAAATCCTTGCTGCCTCCGCCGACGATGCGCAACGGCTCGTTGCCGGCGGCAGCGGCGCGTACACGATCGCGCCAGGCGCCGATGAGGTCGCTCATTCGAAGCGCATTCCGTTCACCGCTGCTGTCGCCCGCATCAGCCGCAGCATCGTAGCCGGGCGATATGCTCGGATTCGCGCATCGCATCCGCCAGCCATTCCTGCATCGCCGGCAGCGCGATCAGATGCGCGCTGATACGCCGCGCAGTCGTCCGGCGAGCGCGACGCCGTAGCAGCTGGAACCGGAATGCGACCGGGCAATAGAATGCATCGACGATGCCGAACGAGCCGCAAAGAAAATCACCGCCTCCGCCGAAGCGCTGCCGGCCTTCGCGCCAAATCTCGCTGATGCGTTCGATTTCGGCTGCGACGGCGGGAGAAGCGACGACGCGGTCTCGGAGAGCCGCAGATTCATGCCGAACTCGTTGCGCAGACTGCTGAATCCGGAGTGCATTTCTGCCGCGGCCGAGCGCGCCCAGGCGCGCGCCACGCTGTCGGCGGGCCACAAGCCGGGGTGGCGCTCGGCGAGGTATTCCGCGATCGCCATCGAATCCCACACCACCACCGGCCCGTCGTGGAGGCATGGAACCTTTGCCGACGGAGAGTGAGCCCGGATGCCGCGCGCTCGAATCCGGCTCGTCAAGCAGCAGGCGTTGCTCGCGAAACGGGATGCCGGCTGTCTTCATCAGCACCCATGCGCGCAGCGACCAGGTCGAGTAGTTCTTGTTGCCGATGTAGAGCGTATACATGCGCGAGTCACGTGCCCCATGGCGAAGCGCAGTCGCCGCCGGTCACCGATCGGAGCGGCGCGCGTGGACCGGTGAGCCCTCATAGCGGGACCGTCTTGCCGGGGTTCATGATGTCGCGCGGATCGAGCGCGCGCTTGATCATCCGCATGAGATCGACCGCTTCGCCGTGCTCCTGCGCCAGAACGTCCAGCTTGTGCCAGCCGATGCCGTGCTCGCCGGTGCAGGTGCCGCCCATCGAGATCGCGCGCATGCTGACACCCTTGGCCAGCGCCTCGGCGCGTTCGCGCTGCGCGGGATCGGCACCGTCGAACAGAACGACGAGATGGAAGTTGCCGTCGCCGACATGGCCCAGTATGGGCGCCGTCAGCCCGCTCTTCTCGACGTCGACCTTGGTCTCGAGGATGCAGTCGGCCAGCCTCGAGATCGGGACGCAGGCATCGGTGGCGAAACTGGTCATGCCCGGCTTGAATGCCAGCGCGGCGTAATACGCGTCGTGGCGAGCCTTCCACAGACGCGTCCGATCTTCGGTCTTGGTCGCCCACTGATAGGCGCTGCCGCCGAACTCGTCGCTGGCGGCCTGCATCGCCACCGATTGCTCGCGCACGCCGGCCTCCGAGCCGTGGAATTCGAAGAATAGCGTCGGCTTGGCGGCAAATCCTTCGAGCTTCGAGTACCGGATGCTCGCTTCCATCTGCACCTCGTCCAGCAACTCGATGCGCGCCACGCTGATTCCGGTCTGCATGGCGATGATGACGGTGTTGACCGCGCTGGCAAGATCGGGAAACTGGCAGACCGCTGCCTGAATCGCCTCGGGAACGCCGTACAGACGCAACTGGATCTCGGTGATGACGCCGAGCGTTCCCTCGGCGCCGACAAACAGCCGCGTCAGGTCGTAGCCGGCGGATGACTTGCGCGCGCGTCCGCCGGTCTTGACGATGCGCCCGTCTGCCGTCACCACGGTCAGCCCGAGCACGTTCTCGCGCATCGTTCCGTATCGGACCGCGTTGGTTCCCGACGCGCGTGTCGCGGCCATGCCGCCGATGGTGGCGTTGGCGCCTGGATCGATCGGGAAAAAAGGCCCGTGCCTTTGAGCTCCGCGTTCAGCTGCTCGCGCGTCACGCCCGGCCTGGACGCGGCAGTCGAGATCCTCGGCGTTGACTTCGAGCACGCGGTTCATCTGCGACAGGTCGACGCAGACGCCGCCATAGAGCGCGGCGACGTGGCCTTCGAGCGACGTCCCGACGCCGAAGGCGATCACCGGCACGCGTGCGAGATGGCACAGGCGCACGATCAGCCGCGACCTCTTCGTTCGAGTGCGGGAACACGACGACGTCGGGCAGCGCCGCGTCGGCAAGACCTTCGCCGTGGCTGTGGTGCTCGCGCACCGCGTGCGTGGTCACCGCGCGCTCGCCGAAGTCGCCCGGAGAGCCGTGTCACCAGCTCGGCAACGACGTCGGGATCTTGTCTGGTCTCGGTCTTCATGGCTATCCTTCCCGCCCTGGTTCAGAAACGCGGCAAGTCGGGGTGAGGCAGCTGGCCGCGATGCACGTGCATCCGGCCCATTTCGGCGCAGCGATACAGCGCCGGCACCGCCTTGCCGGGATTCAGCAGGCCGCCCGCGTCGAAGGCATGCTTGATCGCGTGGAACCACTCGAGCTCGGCGGACGCGAACTGGACGCACATCCCGCCGATCTTTTCGAGTCCAACGCCGTGCTCGCCGGTGATCGTGCCGCCGACTTCGATGCACAGCTCCAGAATCTTTTCTCCAAACGCCTCGGTCTTTTCCACGTCGCCCGGACAATTGGCGTCGAACAGAATCAGCGGATGCAGGTTGCCGTCTCCGGCGTGGAAGACATTCATGCAGCGCAGCCCGAATTCCCTGCCCAGCTCGGCGATTCGCGTCAGCACCGGCGCGATCGAGCGCCGCGGGATCGTTCCGTCGATGCAGTAATAGTCGGGCGAGATCCTGCCTGCGGCGCCGAATGCCGCCTTGCGCCCCGACCACAATCGGAGCCGCTGTGCCTCGTTCTGCGATACTTCAACGCGAGTCGCGCCATGGCTTTCGAGCAACGCGCGCATCTCGTCGACCTCGGCCTGCACTTCTTCCGAGGTTCCGTCGGCTTCGCAGAGAAGGACCGCCTCGGCGTCGAGCGGATAACCGGCGTGCACGAATGGCTCGACCGCGCTGATGGTAAGCCGGTCCATCATTTCGAGGCCCGCCGGAATGATGCCCGCGGCAATGATCGCCGCCACCGCCTCTCCGGCCTTGGCCATGTCGTCGAACGCGGCGAGGATGCACCTCGCCTCCTGCGGCTTGGGCGTCAGATTCACGGTCACCTCGGTGATGACCGCCAGCAAGCCCTCCGATCCGTTGATCAGTGCGAGCAGATCGTAGCCGGCGCAATCGAGCGCATCGCCGCCGAACTCCACGATCTCGCCGGTGATAAGCACCGCTCGCACCCGGCGGACGTTGTGCACGGTGAGTCCAGTACTTGAGACAGTGCACGCCGCCGGAATTCTCGGCGACGTTGCCGCCGATCGTGCACGCGATCTGCGATGAAGGATCGGGAGCGTAGAACAGCCCGTGGATCGCAACGGCTTCCGAAATGGCCAGATTGCGCACGCCGGGCTGCAGCACCGCGGTGCGCGCGAGCGGATCGATGGCGAGGATGCGCTTGAACTTGGCGAGCGACAGGACCACGCCGTCGTGGTTGGGCGTCGCCCCGCCGGACAGCCCGGTGCCGGCGCCGCGCGCGACGACCGGCAATCGTGCCGGCGTGGCAGATTTTCAGAATCGCGACGACCTGCGCTTCGTTTTCCGGTAGCAGCACCGCCAGAGGCTGCGCCCGGAAAAGCGTCAGGCCATCGCATTCATAAGGCCGCGTGTCCTCGCCGGCCGTAAGAAGTGCGGATGGCGGAAGAATTTCGCCGAGCGCGGCGAGCAGGGTTTCATTGAGCATGGCAGACTAAAGCGTTGCCAGTCGATTATTCCACAAAGCTCTGCGCCACACTACGCGTGCGCGTGTCTCGCGTCCCCTCGCGACAGGCATCGACGCCGCCTTCGGAGCGCGAAGAGCGTGCCCCATCGTCTATAATGATCGCCATCGGGGGATGGCAAGCGCCGATCGGCACGGGCGGGGATCGGACCATGAATCAAGGCGAAATATACGCCAAGACCGAGGAAGGCGCGCGCGAGCTCAAGGAACGCAAGCGCAACCTCCCGATCGCCCTGCGCAGCGTGCTGATCATGGTCGACGGCCATCGAACGGTGGCAGAGGTGCTCGAGCGAGCTCGGGCATTGCGCGTCGATGTCGCCGCGCTCGCGACCCTGGAACGCGCCGGACTGATCGCCAAGCGCTTCAGCGCGCCTTCCGGGCGGAATCCGAGGCGGCGTCTGCGCCGCGCAGCGCAAGCGAAGTTCAGCGATTTATCGCCGCGCAGCAGCAGCTCAGCAACGCGATCAACAAACACCTCGGCTTCAGGGGTACATCATGATGATGCGCTTGCAGCGCGCCGGCAATCTGCGCGATCTGCACGATCTGCTGCCGGATTTCGCCAAGGCGTTGGTCAAGCGACTGGGCATCGACGCGGCGACGCCGATAGTCGGCGAGCTGGAGCAGCTGATCGTTCGCGACGGCTGACGTGGCGCGAGCCACCCGGCGCAGGGCCCCGTGCGCAGCGCGGGATCGACGGGAATTGCGAGTCGACGCTTGAGGCCGACAACTCAGCGGTCTGATATCTCTTAGAGCGCAGTGGAGGCCGCGCTGGCCAGCGCCACCTATTTCGCCGCCGGCCGGAACTTGTGCGCCAACGTATTCTCGTCGGTGCGCGGAAGATACGTGATGCCGTTGCGCGTTGCCCAGAGATTCACCTGAAAATGCAAAGGGATGATCCCGGTGTCGTTGATCGCAAGCTCGGTCGCGCGTTGCAAGACCGCTTCGCGCTTGGGATCGTCGACGGTGGCGAGCGCCTCCTCGAGCAGCGCATCGACCTTTGCGTTGGAATAGCGTCCACGATTGGCCGTACCGAACCCTTTGTCCTTGTTGTACGTGGCGAGCAGCGCCTTGAGCGGGCTCGACGCTTCGCCGGTGCCCGAGCTCCAGCCCAGTAGCATGAAGCTGAATTTGAGGTCGGTCGCCTGCGGGAAATAAGTCGCCGACGGCATTGCTTCGACCTTGGTCGCGATGCCGACTCGGGTCAGCATTTGCGCAACGGCCTGTGCGATCTTGGCGTCGTTGACGTAGCGATTGTTCGGCGAGTGGATGGTCAGGCTGAATCCGTCGGGATAACCTGCCTCGGCGAGCAGTTTCTTCGCGCCCTCGGGATCGTACGGCTCGACCTTCAGGTTCCTGGTCGTTCCGAACATCCCGTCGGCTAGCAATTGTCCCGCCGCGACGGCTTCGCCTTCCATGACCTTGTCGACGATCGCGGTTCTGTTGATCGCCTTGGACAAGGCCTTGCGCACGCGCGGATCCTCGAGCGGATTCTTAGGCAGCGGCCGACCTGCCTTGTCGGAAACAAACGGCGTGTGGTCGCGGTCGCTGTCCAGGTGCAAATAGATCAGCCGGTCGGCGATCACCTTGTAGACGTTCAGCCGTTTGTCGGCGCGAATTCGGGCGACGTCGGACGTCGGGACATATTCGATGGCCTGCACGTCGCCAGCGAGCAGCGCGGCGACGCGTGAGGCATCGTTGGGTAAGAGGCGCAGCGTCACCTTTTCCCACGGCGTCTTGCCGCCCCAGTAGGCCTCGTGGCGGGCGAGTTCGATGCGGTCTCCCTTGGCGTATCGTACGAGCTTGTAGGGTCCGGTGCCGAGCGCCGCTCTGCCACTGTTGAAGTCTTCGGTCGTTGCCTTCGCCGCCGATTTCGAGACGATGGCGACCTGAGTCAGGTCCGTCGGCATCAGCGGATAGGGCGTCGCGGTCTTGAATCGGATCGTATACGGATCGACGACGGTCATTTCCTTGATCTGCTTGGTGTACGCGGTGAACGGCGACGGGCTGTTGGGCACTTCCGGTACGCGCTCGATCGACGCCACGACGTCGGCGGCGGTGAAGTCGCTGCCATCGTGGAACTTGACGCCGCGACGCAGCTTGAACTCCCAGGTCAGTCGGATCGACGATCTTCCAGGACTCGGCCAGTCCCGGAATTGGCTTCCGGCGCTCGTCGCGCAGCACCAGATAGTCGAAGATATGCGCCGCGACGTTGTTGTTCGGCGTCACGTTGTGATAGTGCGGATCGATCGCCGTAACGTCGGCACCGATGCCGATGGTCAGATCGGCCGCCGCGGATGGAGCGACGGCGCCGAAGGCCGCGAAACAAAGCGACAGGCAAGAAATCAGGACGCCATACCACCCCATGGAATTCTCCGTCGAATCATGCCCATGCAAGGCTGCTGGGATAGCCAGCATAGCCCAAACGTAACTGATTGTAACTGGCTGTTCTGATGTGGAAACTTGCTGTCAACGTCGGCTGTCTACCAAGCGTTGGGGATAAGTGTCGCCCCCTTTCGCGACTATGCAGGAGGATCCATGAAACATCGCATTGCAACGATCGCTGCCGCGGGCCTGCTGTTGGCTCGGCGGTGCCACTATCGCCTCGACCGCATCGGCGAGGGATTCCTTCAGTGTATCGATCGGCGTCCCGGGCTTTGCTGTCGGTTATGGTAACCGTGGGTATTACGGCGGCTATTACGGTGGCTATTACGCGCCGCCGCCGGTGGCGTACGCGCCCTACTACTACGGCGCCCCGGTGGTTTACGGTCCACGCGTCGTGTACAGCCGCCCGTACTACCGGCCGTATTATCGCCCGTATCGCGCGCATTACTGGTACCGCTAACCCCGGTACGTGATGCGATAGATCGCTCCGGCGTAGTCGTCGGAGACGAGCAGCGCGCCGTCGGGCAGCACCAGCACATCCACCGGGCGGCCCCACGCCTTTTCACCCTGCAACCAGCCGGTCGCGAAGGGCTCGTACGCGACCGGCTTGTCTGTCCTCGACACGAACCAGCGTGACCCGGTAGCCGATTTTCTTGCTGCGGTTCCACGAGCCGTGCTCGGCGATGAAGATCTGATCGCGATAGCGGGCGGGAAACTGCGTCCCGGTGTAGAAGCGCATGCCCAGCGACGCAACGTGCGGTCCCAGATTCTGCGCCGGCGGCGTGAATTCCTCGCACTTGTGCTTGCTTCCGAATTCGGGTCGGCGATCGTGCCTCCGTGGCAGTACGGATAACCGAAATTGAGCCCCGCCTTGGGCGCGTGGTGCAGCGTGTCGGGAGGCACGTCGTCGCCGAGCATGTCGCGGCCGTTGTTGGTGAACCAGAGCTCCTTGGTCCGCGGGTCCCAGTCGAAACCCACCGAGTTGCGAATCCCGCGCGCATAAACCTCGCGCCCTGAGCCGTCGGCGTTCATGCGCTGGATATTGGCGTAGCGTTCGAAATCGGGCTCGCAGACGTTGCACGGCGCGCCGACGGGAACGTACAGCTTCCCGTCGGGGCCGAAAGCGATGAATTTCCAGCCGTGATGCGTTTCTTTCGGCAAGTGGTCGTCGACCACGACCGGCTTCGGCGGATCGGCGATATGATCCTCGATGTTGTCGAGGCGCAGGATCCGGTCGATCGCGGACACATAGAGCGCCCCGCCGTGAAACGCCACCCCGACCGGCATTCTCAGGCCGCTGGCGATTACCGTGACGACCGGCGGGCCGGGCGGCTTCAGCTGCACCGCGTACACCTTGCCCGCTTGCATCGATCCGACGAACAACGTGCCTTTGGCGCCGAGCGCCATTTCGCGCGCGTTGTCGACGCGCGCCAGGACCTCGATCTTGAAGCCGGGCGGAAGCTTGATCTCCTCGATCGGCAGGTCGCCTGCATGCGCAAGGTAGCACAGCATGAACGAAAAAGCGGCGAGGACGAGACTGGCCATACGCATCATTTTTTCCTCCGAGACTGATTGCGGTGCCGCATGTGATCGTGTGCGAGTATGCTGACCCAATCCGTGCAGCAGCTGGACCCTGGTCGCCCCGCTGTCGGGCTACTGGCATTGACACCGGCAGGCCCCTTTCTATCCTGTCCTGACTGAAAGTTCCCGAGTTTCATATCATGAACGCGCCCGCGTCTTCGTCTGCCGTCCGGCCCCAGCTCGCCGCCCTGGAGCTTATCCGAACGCTGGTCGCGTTCAATACCACCAGCCGCGATTCGAACATGGCGCTCATCGATTGGGTCCGTGACTATCTTGCGCGGCACGGCATCGAATCGCAACTGACCTTCGACGATGACAGGCGCAAAGGCAAATTTGTTCGCGACGCTTCCCGCCAGTGATGGAAACGTCAAAGAGCGCGGCATCGTTCTTTCCGGCCATACCGATGTCGTCCCGGTCGATGGCCAGCCTTGGGACACCGACCCTTTCGTCGCGACGGTCAAGGACGACAAGCTCTACGGCCGCGGCGTCACCGACATGAAGAGCTTCTCGGCGACCGGACTCGCAATGGTGCCCGAGTTTCTGCGTCGCGGTCTCAAGCGCCCGTTGCATTTCGCGCTCTCGTACGACGAAGAGGTCGGGTGCATCGGCGTTCGGCGGCTGCTCGCGGACCTCGGCCAACGCGGTGTTACGCCGGCCGGCTGCATCGTGGGCGAGCCTACCGGCATGCAGCCGGTGGTTGCGCACAAGGGGAAAAGGAGCTACCGCTGCCGCGTCCGCGGCCACGAAGCACACTCGTCGCTGACGCCGCGCGGGTCAATGCGATCAGAGTCGCATGCGAAATCGTGATGCTGCTCACGCAGATCGCGCGGCGGTTTCGAGAGCGCGGACAGTTCGATTCGGCGTACGACGTCCCCTTCACGACGGTGCATACCGGCGTGATCCGCGGCGGTACGGCGCTGAACATCGTTCCCCGCGACTGCGTCTTCGATTTCGAATTTCGTCATCTTCCGTTCGACGACCCGGAAGAGTTGCTCACCGAAGTCAAGCGTTTCGCGGCCACGCTGCTGCCGGAAATGCACGCCGTCGACCCGCAAACGTACATCGAGTTCGACGCGCTATCGACGCTGCCCGGCTTCGATACGCACGGAGGAAACGAAATTGCCGAGCTTGGGCGGTCGTGCAGCGCCACGCACGAATATGGCAAGGTTTCATTCGGCACCGAAGCGTCGCTGTTCCACAACGCCGGGATCGCCGCGATCATCTGCGGGCCCGGGCACATCGAGCAGGCGCATCAGCCCAACGAATGGGTTGCACTCGACGCAGCTTGCGCTGTGCGAAGCGTTCATGCGACGCCTCGCCGATCAAATCTGCGTCAGTGGACCGTGAGCGAAACCGTTCGCGACACTTCCAGCGCGCGCCCGCGCCCTATCCGCCGATCGAGATCGCCTTTTCCCGATCTCGCACCGTACGCTGCCGGCAATGACGCGCACACCGTATGTGTGGACGTTCGTCGGCGAGCAACCGGGACCGCATGTCCTCGTTCAGGCGCTGACTCACGGCAACGAGGTCTGCGGCGCAATCGCCCTCGATTGGCTTCTTCGCGAACAGATCCGGCCTACGCGAGGCACTTCCTGACGCTGGTCTTCGCCAACGTCGGTGCGTATCTTCGCTTCGACCGTGCGGATCCGTTTGAGTCGCGCTGTGTCGACGAGGACTTTAACCGTCTATGGACACGCGAGGTGCTCGACGGTCCACGCCGGAGCGCCGAACTTGCGCGCGCTCGCGAGCTCAGGCCTATCGTCGACCGCACCGATCATTTGCTCGATCTACACTTCGATGTCGGAGCCCTGCCCTCCGCTCGCGATGGCTGGCCGACAGCGAAAAGGCGTCGAGCTCGCCAAGGCGATCGGCAGTGCCGCAGCACATCGTGATCGACAGCGGCCACGTCGCAGGACAGCGGCTGCGCGATTACGCGTTCTTTGACGATCCCGCGGACGCGCGCAGCGCGCTGCTGGTCGAATGCGGCCAACACTGGGAGGCTGCGGCGCCGCGGGTTGCGCAGCAGTCGCTGCTGCGGTTTCTGGACCACTTCGGGATGCTCGATCGGGGCTTGGCCGAGCAGCATCTGGACGCGGTGACGCCGCCTCCTCAACGCATTGTCGAGGTGACATCGACGGTGACGATCGTCAGCGACGCGTTTCGCTTCACTCAACCCGTGCACGGGCTGCAGGTGATCCACCGCGCCGGCACCGTCTACGCCATGGACGGTGGCGCCGAGATTCGCACGCCACACGACGATTGCGTGTTGATCATGCCCACCCGCAAACCAAAGCGCGGGGAGACCGCGGTGCGACTCGGGCGTTTCGTTTCCTAGACAAGTGCGCTAGGGGCGAGACGCGTGCAGCGATCTCGGCTTCCGCCGCTTCGACCAGCTCGCTGCCGATGATCGGCGTCCATCGATCGTAAACGGCGCGCGCGGCTTCGCGAAACGCGTCCCGGCCCGCGCCTGGTAAGGCGAGTCACGCTCGCGCCCTGCAGCGCTTAAGCGCGCCAGCGCGCCATCGTCGTCCTGCCGCCGTGCCATCGCCAGCGCTTGTTGCGAGGCATCCCTCGCCGCTTCGCGCACGAGCTGGCGGTCGGGTTCGCTCCACGAGTCCCAGACCGATCGGTTTACCGCGAATACCAACGCGTCCGCATGCGCGTGCCAGAGCTGCAAATGCACCAGCGGGCCTCGCGTAGAGACGCGACGCCGAATAGGCGGCGACGCGCTCGTTTCCTGACCGTCGAGCCGCCCGCTTTCCAGCGCCGCGCGCGCGTCCGCGGCGCTCATCGCCGAAGGCCTGGCCTTGAGTGCAGCCAGCGTTTCTTCGATCAGCGGCAAGGGTTGCGCCCGAACCTGCATCCCGGCAAGGTCGGCGGGCTTATGCACCGGCATTTGCTCGCGAGCTCGATGAATCCGTTGGCCAGCCCACGCAACCGGAACGACGCCCGCGGCTTCGAGAATCACGGAAAGCCGCTTGGCTAGCCCCCGTCGATCAGCGCCTCGAGCTCGCGGCGCCCGGTACGAGCCACGGCAGCGAAAGCACGTTCAACTGCGTCACCTGCGCCGACCACGCGAGCGTGGAACCCACCGCGAGCTCGAAGGTCCGGTCGCGCAAAGCACCGAACTCCCGCGCCGGATCTCGCGACGAAAGCGTCGCACCCGGGAAATGGGTCGACCGCGAGACGTCCGCCCGATCGCTCGCGTATGAGCGTCGCCCAGACTCTCGCCCGCTTTGCCAAGAGGATACGCGGGGCCTTGCGCGGTCGACAGCTTGAGCGGCTGAGGTCGTCGCGCCCGGGCGCTCCTCTGCCGCGACCGCCAGCAGCAAGCGTCATCGCCAGCAATACGCCCCATCGATTGAGAGCCCGTGGCATGCGCACGATCCTGCAGCCGGCCCTAATCGAGCGGCGCGAGCTCGCCTTCCACGCGGCGCGTCACGCCAATAGCGCGCGTCGTGGGCACGCTCGCGGCGAGGAACGCGCGATGAGCCCTCGGCGAAGGTGAAGGTGAGGGCGCCGTCGTAGTCGGTGCGATAGTTGCGCACACCCGCGGCGACGTAGCGCTCGACGATCTCGGGCCGCGGATGATTGAAACGGTTGCGGTAGCCCGGGGTGAAGGCGGCGACCTCCGGCCGCACCGACGCGATGAACGCCGGCGTCGACGAGCGTCCGGCTGCCGTGGTGCGGGACGACCAGCAGATCGGAACGCAGCCGCGATCGGCTCGCGGCGGATAAGATCCGCCTCGGTGCGCGCCTCGATGTCGCCCGTCAACAACACACTTCCGGCGGCATTGCTTACCGCGCAGCACGCAGGAGAGATCGTTCGGCTTCAGCTTCGGATTGACGTAGTTCGCATCGACCGGATGCAGCATCTCGAACAGCGACACCGTCCCATGTCCATGCGCTGACCCGAAAGGCAGCGCCAGCGCCGCTTCGCCGCGCTCTGCCCGCGCGCGCACGATCGGGTGATCGGCATTCAGTGACGACGAAACCCATTGCGACAGGTACCGTTTGCAGAAGCGAGAGCGCTCCGCCGCTGTGATCGCTGTCCTGATGACTCACGATCAGGCCGTCGAGACGCGCAATGCCGTCGGCGCGCAGCATCGGCGCGATAATACGATTGCCGGCGTCGGCGGTTTCGCTGAAACGGGGACCGGTGTCGTACAGGAGCGAGTGCGCGTGCGTCTGCACCAGCACGGCGAGCCCCTGGCCGACGTCCAGCACGGTGACCCGGAAGGTGCCCATCGCCGGCAGCAGAGGAACAATGACAAAGAGCGGTGCAGAGCCAGATCAGTCCGAGCGCGCGACCCGGAACGCCGCGGGGCGCGAGCAGCCAGAGCACACCGACGATCCCGGCGACGGCGGCGACAGATGCCGGGGGCGTGCTGCTGCCACACCGCCGCCGGCATCGCGCTCAACCATTCGAGCATCAGCGCGACGCCATGCGAATGTCTGATGGGCGATGATGCAGCAGGACGTCCCAGGGCAGCACGATCGATGCCAGCGTCAGCGGCACCACGATGAAGGTGACCACCGGAATCGCCACCGCGTTCGCCAGCGGAGAAACGATCGATATCTGCTGAAACAGCACCAGCATCAGCGGTATGAGGCCGAGCGTGATCGCGGTTTGCGCCCGCAGCGCCTCCCGCCCATGAGGCCACTTCGATGCGCCGCCGATGCGACCCGACGCCGATGTAGAGCAGCAATCCGACCGCGCCGAAAGAGAGCCAGAAGCCGGGCGTCAGCGTTGCCCAAGGGTCCCACGCCAAGACCACGGCCAGTGCCCACAGCCATACGACCGACGCGCTGCCCGGCCGGCCGAGCCAAAGCCCGATCGCCGCGATCGTCAGCATGTAAAGCGTGCGTTGCGCCGGAATCTCGAAGCCGGCCAGAAGCACGTAGATCAAACGCCGCGGTCACGCCCGCGACTGCAGCAGCCTTGCGCGCCGGCAATCGCGTGGTCAGCGCGTGGCTCATTTTCCACAACCAGTACGTCAGGCCACCGATCAGCGCCGCAAGAAGGTGATGTGCAGCCCGGAGATCGAGATCAGGTGGCCGATACCCGTGCGATTGAACAATTGCCACTGCTCGTTGGGAATCGCGCGCTCGTCCCCGATCGCCAGTGCGGCGATGACTCCCGCATAGCGCCGGCCCTCGAGCGCGCGCAGGATGCGCGTCGCGTATCGACTCGCGCGGCGCGCGAGACGTAGTCGCTCGGGCGTGCGGCGAATGCGTCGACGCGATGATTGGTCGTCGTCCGCCCGCACGTAACCGGTCGCGCGAAACTCGTTTTGAAGCAGCCATGCCTCGACGTCGAAGCCGTGCGGATTGACCGTGCCATGCGGGCGCTTGAGGCGCACGGTGAAGACCCAGCGCTCGCCGGACATGGATCTCGGGAATCGCGGCTCCGCTCCCGCCTTTGCTGCCGCATTTCCTCCATCACGCGGCCAGCCGTTGTACCAGGCCAGCGACAGGCGCGACGGCACGCACGGCGTCCGGGGTCAGTATCTTTTCCACCGCAAACGCGAACCGCGTGCCGCGATCGGCCGGCTGCGGCAAGATCGTCGATGACGCCCACAAGCTCGATATCCCGGCCTTCCCACGCAGGCGGCAGCGCGTCGGCAAGGCGCAGTATCGGCGCGCCACGCGGCGTAGAAGAATCCGGCCATGAGACCGAGAGAGCCGCGATGAGGAGCGCGGCGGCACGTGCGATCCCGCGCCGGACACCGACGGCACGTTTCGCGTAGACGGCGCACCCTATTGCCACGCAGCGGCGGGAAGCAGCGCATAGACAGCGTGCCAGCGCGAGGGCAAGCTCCGCCTGCTGCTGAAGCATCACGACGCCGAGCGAAAAGCGAGCAGCAGGCAGCGCACGACGACGATCAGGAGATCATCGAACTTGCCGCGCGACCGCGGGCCATCACAGCGCCGACATCGGCAAAAGGCCACGCGCGCGTTTGCGCACGTGACCCGGTTGTCGCTGACGCCGCGATCAGTTCTGGCGGTCTGCTTCAGCATGTCCTGAATCTTGGCTTCGAACTGGGCGTACGGCATGGCACCGACCATCCGCACGCCTTGCAGCTTGCCGTTTTCGAGGCGTCCGAGCACAAACGAAGGCGTTCCGTTGATGCCCGCCGCCGAGCCTTCGGCGATGTCCTTGTCGATCGCGGCTTTGAACTTGTCCGAATCGACACAGGCCTGGAACTTCGGCACGTCCAGCGACGCCGACTGCGCATATCCGCCAAGCTTGTCGGCCTGGAGCTGATTCGCGTTGACGATCATGGTGTGCCGCAATTCCCAGAACTTGCCCTGTTCGGCCGCGCAGCGTCCCGCCGTGGCGCCGCGCCGCGCATTTTCGTGGAATGGGAGCGGAAAGTCGCGGCTGACGTAGCGAATCTTGCCGGTATCGATGAAGTTGGCTTTGATTTTCTCGAACGAGTCGTTGTGGTAGCGCTGGCAGAACGGGCACTGGTAATCGGTGTACTCGACCAAGACCAGCGGCGCATTTTCCTTGCCGACCGATAAGCCGCCGGGCGCGAAGGCGATGCTTACCTTGTCGTCGACCGGCAGCCGCAGGCCGCGGGCTGCGCGGGAGCCGCCGGACGCGTCTCGAGCGACTTGCGTATGGCTTTCAGCTCGTCGAGGATCTGCTGTGCCTGTTCCGACGTAATGCCCTGCGCGCGCGCCACCGTGACGCCACCCAGAAGGGTCGCGGCCACGGCCAGCGCGGTCAGGGTGCGAAGCAATCTGATTTTCATGGTCGACCAATCCTGTAAGTTCGGGAAATCCCGGTTCGAAGGCTCCGCACGGGGCGAACACGCCGTCAGCGCAGAGATTGGACAGCATCATAGGGCCTTGCCGGGTGCTAGTCGCCGCGGACCGATTAGAGGTAACCGAGGAGGAACAAACGGTTAGCTGCAGTCTGCCGGCGCCGCGTGGGAGCAGACACCTGGGCCAAGCTGGTTTCTACGGCGCCGGTACTCCGGCACGGCAAGACTCACGTTGGCCGCGGCCACAAGATCATCTGAGTGCAGCGAAACAGCGCGATTCGCCGCCCACTTGCCTGATCGGTCACCAGCGCATCCCATATCTGCGTGGCCCTGCCGAGATGCGCGGGCGTCGCGACGCAGACGATGGTCCCTCTCCGCGCCGTGCCGAGGAAGTTGCTCTTCAGCTCGATCGTGGTGAAATTCTCCGCGCCGGGGGCAGGTGTGCGATGCAGCCGTAGCCGCACGCGGTGTCCGCGAGCGCGATCACCGTTGCCGCGTGCAGGTAGCCATTGGGCGCCAGCAGCTCGTCGCGAATATCGAGCTCCGCGCTGACGCGATTTTCGGCAACCTCGGTGAAACGGATGCCGATCAGGCCCGGAAGGTAGCCTTTTCCACGGTTGAGGAATTTATCGAGCGTAACTTCCGGGCGCAGCGCCATGACCGATGTTCTCGCTGGATTTCCTACAGCCGCTTCTCGACCCAGCTCTTGACGCTGGCCAGCGCCGCCGGCAGGCCGGCTGGATCGGTTCCACCCGCCTGCGCCATGTCGGCTCTGCCACCGCCTTTGCCTCCAACCTGTGTCGCCACATGATTGACCAGGTCGCCCGCCTTGATTCTGCCCGTCAGGTCCGACGTCACGCCGGCAATCAGCGTCACCTTGGTGCCGTCGGTCGAGCCGAGCACGATCGCGGCGCTCTTGAACCTGCCCTTGAGCTGATCCATGGTGTCCCGCAGTACCTTGGCATCTGCGCCATCGATGGTCGCGGCCAGAACCTGCGCGCCATTGACTTCGACCGCCTGGGACGCGAGATCGCCGCCCTGACTCGAGGCGAGCTTGCCTTTGAGACGCGCGAGCTCCCTCTCGAGTGTCTTGGTGCTATCGAGAAGCTGCTGAATCTTCGCGGTGACTTCCGCAGGAGGCGCCTTGAGCGCCTGGGCAGCATCGTTGAGTCGTCTTTCGAGCTGATGCGTGTGCGCAAGCGCGGCCTCGCCGGTTATCGCTTCGACCCGGCGGATGCCGGCGGCAACGCCGGACTCGGAAACGATCTTGAAGTAACCGATATCTCCCGTGCGCTGAACGTGCGTGCCGCCGCACAGCTCGGTCGAAAAGTCGCCCATGCTCGAGAACGCGCACCTCGTCCCCATATTTCTCGCCGAAAAGCGCCATCGCTCCGGCCTTGATCGCGTCGTCGTAGGTCATGAGCCGGGTCTCGACGGCGTAATTGGCCCGGATCGCGCGGTTGACCAGCGCTTCGACGGTGTGGATTTCTTCCTCGGTCATCGGCTGCGTGTGCGAGAAATCGAATCGTGTGCGCTCGGCGTCGACCAGCGAGCCTTTTGCTGCACATGATCGCCCAGGACCTTGCGCAACGCGGCATGCATCAGGTGCGTCGCCGAATGATTGAGCGCCGCACGCTCGCGCGTGTGGGCGTCCACCTGGGCGCTGACGATGTCGCCCACGCGAAGCTCTCCGGTCTTGACCTCTCCGTGATGGCCGACGACGTCGGGCTGGACCTTTGCGCGTCGCGGACCGCAAACAGCGTCAGACAGACACCGCTCTTGGTGAGCTCGCCGCGGTCTCCGACCTGGCCACCCGACTCGGCATAAAACGGAGTGCGATCGAGCACGACGATGCCTTCCTGCCCGGCGCTCAAAGCTTCGACCGAAGCTGCCGTCGCGGAACAGCGCGGTGACGCGACCTTCCGCGGAAAGCGTCTTGTAACCGTCGAATACCGTCTTTGCACCCGAGTACGGCAGCGCTCCGCCCGCCTTGAACGTCGACGCGGCGCGCGCGCGTTCGCGCTGTTTGTCCATCGCCGCGTCGAATCCCGCCTGGTCGACGGTAAAGCCACGCTCCGCGGCACACGTCGGCGGTCAGGTCCAGCGGAAACCCGAAGGTATCGTAGAGCGTGAACGCGGTTTCGCCGGGCAGCATCTTGGTGCCGGCTTTATCGGCGTCGGCGAGCGCGGCTTCGAGCACCTTCATTCCATGCTCGAGGGTTTCGGCGAAGCGCTCTTCTTCTGTCTTGAGCACGCGCATCACGTAGTCCTGCTTCAGCGGCAGTTCCGGATAGGCGTCGCCCATCAAGCGCGACAACTCCGGCACCAGCTTGGTTGAAGAATGGCGATTTCTGGCCCAGCTGGTAGCCGTGACGGATCGCGCGGCGGATGATACGCCGCAGCACGTAGCCGCGACCTTCGTTGCTTGGAATGACGCCGTCCACGATCAGAAATGCGCAGGCGCGGATGTGATCGGCGATGACGTTGAGCGAAGGCGAAGTCAGATCCTTCGCGCCGGTGAGTTTCGCGGCGGCACCGATCAGCTCGCTGGAAGAGATCGATCTCGAAGATGCTGTGCACGCCCTGCAGTACGGCGGCAAGGCGCTCGAGTCCCATGCCGGTATCGACGCACGGTTTGGGCAGCGGCGTGAGCCTGCCCTGGCGTCGCGATCGAACTGCATGAAAACCAGGTTCCAGATTTCGATGTAGCGATCGCCCTCCGCATCCGGCGAACCCGGCGGCCCGCCGGCGATTTCCGGACCGTGGTCGTAGAAGATCTCGCTGCACGGACCGCAGGGACCGGTGTCGGCCATCTGCCAGAAGTTGTCCGACGCGTACGGCGCGCCTTTGTTGTCGCCGATGCGCACGATGCGCTCGCGCGGGACGCCGATGTCGTTCGCCCACGCGTCATAGGCCTCATCATCGGTCTGATAGACCGTAACCCAGAGCTTCTCCGCGGGCAGCTTGTAAACGTCGGTCAGAAGCTCCCACGAGTACCGGATCGCTTCGCGCTTGAAGTAGTCACCGAACGACCAGTTGCCGAGCATTTCGAAGAACGTGCCATGGCGCGCGGTGTAGCCGACGTTTTCGAGATCGTTGTGCTTTCCGCCCGCGCGCAGGCAGCGCTGTACATCGGCGGCGCGCACGTAATTCCGGCTGGTCGGTGCCGAGAAAGACATCCTTGAACTGCACCATGCCGCTGTTGGTGAACAGCAGCGTCGGGTCGTTGGCGGGAACCAGCGGCGCCGAGGGGACTATGGTGTGACCGTTCGCCGCGAAGTACTCGAGAAACTTGCGGCGGATGTCGGCGGCTTTCATACGGGCGCGAAGCTCGGTGGGAACGGTGCGCATCAAGGTCAGAAAAAGCTTCTGACGGTCTTTGAATTCAATATGTTAGCACACGTCGCGGCAGCCTATACCGGCGCTTCTTCCGGTGGCGTGCGTAAAAGTTTCAGGATGGCTGACACCGAGAAGCCGCGCGCTTGCAAGTAGCGCACTTGCCGCGCTTTTTCGCGATCGCTCGCGGGTGCCTGTCCGAAACGCCGCTGCCACAAGGCTTTGAGCGCCGCGTCGTCGTCGAGATCCGCTTCGCGCAGCGCATCGTCGATGTCGTCAGGCGCGACCCCCTTTGCCTTCAGCCCTCCGGCAATGCTGCGGCGACTGTAGCGTCCGGCCTTTTGGCTGACGACAGCTCGCGCGAACCGCTGATCGGAAAGGAGCCCCTGCGCCCCCAAATCGTCCAGCGTGTTGCGGACCTCGGCCCGGTCAGCGCCGGCACCTACCAGCCGCGATTCCAGCTCGGCGCGTGCGTATTCACGCTGCGCGAGCAGCCGGATCGCTTGCGCCCTGAGGGTGCGCGTGGCCAAGCGGCAGGCAACATTACTCGTCGACCGGAGCCGGGGTCGCGCTGCGGCCGGTGGCGACCGGAACGCCGACTGCGGCGCGGATCTTGGCTTCGATTTCCGCCGCGACGTCGCCGATGCTCTCTCAGCCACTCGCGGGTGTTGTCCTTGCCTTGGCCGATCTTTTCGCCGTTGTACGCGTACCAGGCGCCGGACTTCTCGATGATGTTGTGCGTCACGCCGAGCTCGACGATTTCGCCCTCGCGGGAAATGCCTTCGCCATAAAGAATATCGAACAGCGCCTCGCGAAACGGCGGCGCGATCTTGTTCTTGACCACCTTGACCCGCGTTTCGTTGCCGACGACTTCCTCACCGCGCTTGATCGCACCAATGCGGCGGATATCGAGCCGGACCGAAGCATAGAACTTGAGCGCGTTGCCGCCGGTGGTCGTCTCCGGATTGCCGAACATCACGCCGATCTTCATCCGGATCTGATTGATGAAAATGACCAGAACATTGGCGCGCTTGATATTCGACGTGAGCTTGCGCAGCGCCTGGCTCATCAGCCGAGCCTGCAGGCCGGGAAGCTGGTCGCCCATTTCGCCTTCGATTTCCGCCTTGGGCACGAGTGCCGCAACCGAGTCGATGACGATGATGTCGACGCCGCCCGAGCGCACCAGCATGTCGGCGATTTCGAGGCCCTGCTCCCCGGTATCTGGCTGCGAGATGAGCATCTCGCCCACGTTCACCCCGAGCTTGCCGGCATAGACCGGATCGAGGGCGTTTTCGGCGTCGATATAGGCGGCGACTCCGCCTGCCTTTTGCACCTGCGCGACCACCTGAAGGCAAAGCGTCGTCTTGCCCGAGGATTCGGGCCCGTAGACCTCGACCACGCGTCCGCGCGGCAGGCCGCCGACACCGAGCGCGATATCCAGGCCGAGCGAACCGGTCGATACGACCTGCAGATCGTTCTGGACCTGGGCCTCGCCCATCTTCATGATCGAGCCCTTGCCGAACTGCTTTTCAATCTGCGCCAGCGCGGCGATAAGCGCCTTGCTCTTGTTGTCGTCCATAGCATTCATATCGTTGGATTTTGCGAGGGAGAGGCTCATGGGTCGGCTCTTTTGGTGATCAGGACGGCCCATTATTGCATAGAACGAACGTTCGACGCTAGTGTCCAAACGGCCTAGGCCAGACGGTCGACGAGGCCCTCCAGCGCCACCCGCACCGAGGCCTCGCGGACCGCCGTGCGGTCACCGTCGAATTGTCTCTTGAGCGTCTGCAAATGGTCCGGTCCGGCCCATGCGAACCATACCGTTCCGACCGGTTTGTCGGGCGAGCCGCCCTCCGGCCCGGCAATGCCGGTCACGGCGACCGCCCACTGCGCCGGGGCGCCGCGCAGGGCGCCTTGCGCCATCTCCAGAGCGGCCTCCTCGCTGACGGCGCCGAAGCGCTCGAGGGTCGACGGCGCTACCCCAAGCTGCTGCTCCTTGGCGAGGTTGGAATAGGTGACAAATCCCCGCTCGAACCAGGCCGAACTGCCGGAAATCGCGGTGATCGCACCGGCGACCAGACCCCGGTGCAAGACTCCGCCGTCGCGATCATTGCCCCGCGCGCGAGTGCCGCGGCGCCGAGTTCGGCCGCCAGCACTAGCAGTGGTTCATCGCTCTTTCGGCTCATCGTCGCTCCGAGGAAGGGCCCCGATACCAGTAATCGTAGAGCGGTGCGAAGCCAAAGCGGCCATAGAGCGCCAGCGCCGCCTCATTGTCGGCCGTAACCTGAAGATAGGCCACCCGCGATCCATGTCGCGACGCTTCCGCGAGCAGCGCGCTGACGATTGCGAGTCCCAAGCCCCGCCGCCGATGCGCCGGCGCGGTGTTCAGCGCGAACAGTCCCGCATGCGCACCTTCCAGTTTGACCAATCCGCAAGCCACGACTTCGCCCTGGTGACGAATGATCGCGCCGGCGTGCGGTAATGGGTAGGACCTTGCCCGTTCGACTGCCGCCAAGCGCGGATCGCCGGCGAGATCGAGCAGGCCGGCAGTCAGTTCCACCCAGCGCGGCGCGTCGATGATTTCCACCGCATCGCGCACCACGGGCATAGGCGAGGCTGTCGGCATGTCGGCGCGCAAGACCAGCGTTCGCTCGAACATGCTCCAGCCGAGCTTTCGAGATACGCATCGAGCTCCGGCGGCTGCGAGAAGGGGAGCATGCGAAAGATCGCCGGCAAGCCCACGGATTGGTAAAAACGGACGCAGTAATCCACCTTTTCGGCAAGCGGCAGCGACGTTGAATAAAATGCGTTCACGCAGCGCAGCCGCTTGGTCGGACCCGGCCTGAACCCAAGGAGCCAACCGTCGTAGAGCAGCGATTGAAAAGCCCCTGAAGCGTTGAGCGACAACTCCTCCAGTCGCCGCGCTTCGAGCTTGATCGACTCGGCGCTCACGCCCTCAGTACTCACGCCAATATCCGCTGCCACAGCGCGAACACGATCACCGCGTAGAACGCGGCGACGATATCGTCTGCCATCACGCCGAAACCGTTGTGCCACTCGCGGTCGATGATGTTCGCCGGCGGCGGCTTGAGGATGTCGAACAGCCGAAACAGCAGGAACGCGAACGCCTGCCGCACCGGGTCGGGTCCGACGAAAAAAGTACCAGCAAAAGGCGACGACTTCGTCCCAAACGATCGCCCCATGATCCGAGACGCCCAATGCACGCCCGGTTCGGTCGGCGGCCCACACGCCGAGCGGCAAAGGTGATCACCACCGCAATCAGATAACCGGCGTCGTCCGTCGTCGCGTGCAACAGCGCCGCGAGTGGCAATGCGACCAGCGTGCCCACCGTCCCCGGCGCCACCGGCGACAGACCGGCGCCGAAGCCGAGCGCGAGAAAATGCGCCGGGTGCGCGAACAGGAACGCGAGCGTTGGGTGTCCTTTCACGTCGCAAAGCGATCGTAGGCACGCGGCGTGAAAGTCTTTTTCACGTCGCAAAATGATCGTAGGCTTGCGGCAGCGGCGCAAGGGGGCGTCCCGACGAATCGCGAACGATCAACCCGGGTTCGGCGACGATGGTTCCGACGCGATGCAGCTCAAGCCCGAGCCCAGGCCGCGAGCGCAGCGACGCGCGGATCGTTCGATGGCGCGGCGGTGAAGCATAGTTCGTAATCGTCGCCTCCCGCGAGCAGACACTGGAGCGCGATGTCGTGCGCCGAGCTCGCGAGTTGCTCGCTCAAGCGCCTCCGAGCGCGGAATCGCGGCCAGCTCGAGCACCGCGCCCACCTTCGACGCTTCGAGGATATGTCCGAGGTCGCCGACCAGGCCGTCGGAAATGTCGATCGCGGAAGAAGCAAGACCGCGCAATGCGATGCCGAGAGCGACCCGCGGGGCGGGCCGCAGGAGCGCGTTCTGACACGCGGCGGCTTCGTCGGCGGAAAGAGCAAGGCGACCGGCGTGATGCGCGAGCGCCAGCGACGCATCGCCAAGTGCGCCGGATACCCAGATGGAATCGCCTCCGCGTGCGCCGCCACGAAGGAGCGCTTTCCCGCCGGCACTTCCCCAATATCGTGACGCAGAGATTGAGCGGCCCGCGCGTGGTATCGCCTCCGACCAGATCGACGCCGTGCGCTGCCGCCAGCGCGAAAAAGCCGCGCGCGAAGCCGTTCAGCCATTGCGGATCCGCATCGGGAAGCGCTCCCGCGAGCAAGCGCCCAGCGCGGAGTCGCACCCATCGCGGCCATGTCGGAAAGATTGACCGCGAGCGTCTTGTGACCGAGCGCCTCGGGGTCGACGTCGGCGAAGAAGTGGCGCCCGGCCACCAGCATGTCGACCGAAGCCGCGAGCTGATTGCCTCGCGTCGGCGCGAGCAGCGCCGCATCATCTCCGATGCCCACCACGACGCCTCGCACGTTTCCCGCGCTCATTTCCGCACGGCGGAAAAACCGGTCGATCAATTCGAATTCGGTCAGCGCCGCCATCGTTGCCGGTGGGTAAGTCTCAGGGGAACCTGAGGCGAGCCGACGAAGCGTTTGCGCCAACCGCGTCAGGACGCGGCACGAGCGCCGAGGATTTCAGGCGCGCGGGCGCTCGCGGCCAGCTTGTCGAGCACGCCGTTGACGTATTTATGTCCGTCCGTGCCTCCGTACGACTTGGCGAGCTCGACGGCTTCGTTGATCGCCACCCGGTAGGGCACCTCCGGCTCGCGCAGCAACTCCCATGCACCGATGGTCAATATGCTTTTTCCACCGGTGACAGCTCAGTCGCGCGCGCGATCGAGAAACGGCGCAAAGGCGGCGACTAGCGTGTCAAACTCGCCGGTAACACCGCGCCAGAGTCCGTCGAAGAACTCGATGTCGCACTTCGCAAATGCGGAACCCTCGGCGAGCTGCGTTCGGATCAGCGCGGGATCGCTTCCCGAGAGCAGCCACTGATAGACGCCCTGCAGCGCAAATTCGCGCGCGCGCCGGCGAGGGCTAGTCCTCATCGATGGCATCCAGGAGATTGGCCATTTCCACCGCCGCCATCGCCGCCTCGCGGCCTTTGACGCTGGCACGCGCAAGCGCCTGTTCCTCGGTGTCGGTGGTCAGAATGCCATTGCCAATCGGGATGCCGAACTCGAGCTGCACGCTTGCCAGACCGGACGCCGATTCGGTGGCGACGATCTCGAAGTGGAACGTCTCGCCGCGGACGACCGCGCCCAAAGCGACCAGCGCGTCATAGTCTCCGCTCTGCGCCATTCTTTGCAGCGCAGAGGGCGCTTCCAGCGCGCCGGGCACCGTGACGACGGTGATCGACGAATCGGCGGCGCCAGCTTCGCCGAGCGCGCGCAACGCGCCCTCCAGTAGAGGCTCGCCGATCGCGGCATTGAAGCGGGAGAGCACGATGCCGACGCGCATATGCTCGGCACGCATATTGGACGCAATCTTTCGGGGAGACATGATGTCGTGGCAGCGCGTTCGGTTACGCTTTAGTCGTGCTCAGTTATCACTCAGTTACGCATTGGCCGGGCGCCGCAGACGCGAAGCCTTGCAGGAGTCGAACGAGGGTCCACGCTTCAGGACGCCGCTGTATCAGCAGGCAGCTGAGGACGAGCAGGGAGGAGCCTCCTCGTGCGCGGTGACCTCGAGATCGAACCCGGCCATGCTCGGCATCTTCCGGCGCCGGGCGAGCAGGCGCATTTTGCCGACGTTGAGATCGCGCAGAATCTGTGCGCCGATGCCGTAGTTGCGCAGATCCATTTTGGTGTCGGTGGATACCTGCTCACCGACCGCACGCTGGCGTAATTCCTGCGCCGACTCGGGCCGGTGCAGCAGCACCAGCACGGCGCGCTCGGCCTGCGCCAGCCGCGCCAGCGCTGGCAGGGATCGTCCACGAATGCGCACGGCTGCCGCAGTCGAGCAAGTCGACGATCGACACCGGCTCGTGCACGCGGACCGACCGTTTCAGTGTGGCATCGATGTGGCCGCGAACAAGCGCAAGATGGTTGCGTCGCTCAACTTGTCGCGGAATGCGATCAAGCGGAAGTCCCCCGCAATCGTGCGTATCGGCCGCTCGCCCGATGCGCTCGATCAGGCGTTCATGCTGGCTGCGGTAGTGGATCAGGTCCGCGATGGCACCGATTTTCAGCGTGTGATTGCGCGCGAACTCGATGAGATCGGGCAAGCGCGCCATCGAACCGTCATCGTTCATGATCTCGCACAGAACCGCGGCGGGTGAGAATCCGGCGAGCCGCGCCAGGTCGCAGCACGCCTCGGTGTGACCGGCGCGGGCCGAGACCCCGCCGGCCTGCGCGACCAAGGGGAAGACGTGGCCCGGCTGGACGACGTCTTCGGGCGCGCGCCGGGCGCGCATGCAACTCGTATCGTATGCGCGCGATCGGCCGCGGATATCCCCGTCGTGACACCCTCGGCGGCTTCGATCGACACCGTGAAATTGGTGCCGTGGAGCGATCGGTTTACTGGCGTCATCGGCGCAAGGCCGAGCTGCCGGGCGCGCTCCTCGGTGATCGGCATGCACACGAGGCCACGGCCGAACCTGGCCATGAAATTGACGATGTCGGGCGTGATGGCGTCAGCCGCGACGACGAGATCGCCTTCGTTTTCGCGCTGCTCCTCATCGACCAGTATCGCCATCCGACCTGCCTTGAGCTCGGCGATGATTTCCGTAATGGGGCTGATCGGAGGGAGAAGGCGGCGCCGAGCCCGGCGAGGCGCGCGCGCGGTCGATGGCGTGCAGTTTTGGCGCGGTCATTTATGAAGTGGTCGGGCAACGAACGAGCGATGGCAATATTATACGTGCTGCCACTGCTTCGCGTCTCCCGCTCGAGCGCTCAACGCATCAGGGAGTTTTCTTGGCGCGAGTCAGCGGCACGCCGGTTTGCGCTTCCGGGCCACCGCCTCGATCCTTCGCTTTGACCCGGTGAAGATCTTCAGCCGCTTCCGAACATGCCCATGGTCGTTGCGTAGAGCTCCGCTTTGTGGATCGGCAAACTCGGTCAGCACACTGAAATGATGTTTGCCCGGAACGAAAAAGCGGTCCGTCGCGCGCCCTCGGACGGCAACGCGGCCAGCGCTCCCACAGGCTTCGGCTCTGGCGAATGAATTCACCTGTCTTCGTCCGCGCCCGCTGCCAGCAACAGCGGCGCTTCCAGCAGCGGCTCGAGATGGACCGGGCTTACTTCGCGCGCGCTTCGCGGGTTCAGCCGAAGATCGCTGTTGAAAGAAACGTCGACCAGCGGCTCGAGATCGAACACGCCGCTGATCGAGACACCGCCGACGATTGCGTCGGGCGAGGTTCCGCGCGCCTTCCAGTCGGTTGCGAACATCATTGCCGTCAGATGTCCCCTGGCCGAGTGTCCGCCGACGACCAGACGCGGCGTCGGCACGCCGTGGCTCTCGCCCTCACGGGTCAGCCACTCGACGGCCTGCCGACACTGTTCGCGATATCGGTGATGCGGACGTCGGGACAGAGATCGTAGCTGACGACCGCGACGCCGATGCCTTCGCCGACGAAGGGCCGAGCGATGAACGAGTGGTCATCCTTGTCCAGGGCGCGCCAATAACCGCCGTGAATAAACAGTAACGCGCCGCGCGGGCGCTCCGCCGGGAAGAGGTCGACGATCTGCTTGGGCCCGGCGCCGTAACGCACGTCGCGCACCATGCGCATCGATGCGCGCACGCGCTCGCTGTCGGCAGCCCAGCGCGCGAACCACTGCGGATGATCCGGAAAAGCCGCTCGCAGATTGTATTCGCGCTCGGCGAAGGCGGCCCCGGATGAAGTCAATGTCCGGATGCTTGCCAAAATCAGGCCGGCCGAATCATGCAGCGCCGCCGGCTCATCGATAATGATCTTGAGCTCGCTCCAGGGACTCGATGCGTCCAACCAGCGTATCTCCGGCCACCACTGCGCCGACGCCGGAAGGCGGTACCGGTAAAGATCAGATCGCCGGGCAAGAGCTCGTAGTATGCGAGAGAAAATGCAGCACGTGCGGCACGTCCCAGATCATGTCCGCCAGATCGCCTGCTGCTTCACCAGCGCCGTTCACCTCGAGGCGAGATGCGGCCACGGCTGACGTAGCCGACTTCGCGCACCGGGTGTATGGGCCTGATCGGCGCCTGCTGTGCGCGAAGGATTTGCCCAGGTCCCACGGGCGCGTGATCTCGCGCAGCGCCGCCTGCAGGTCACGCCGCGTCGTGTCGAGCCCGACCGCATAGCCAGCAGATCAGGGCGTTGGCGCGTTCCGGCGCGACCCGAACGCCGGCGCACCGATGGCGACGACGAGCTCGATTTCGTGGTGATAGTTTTTCGTCGCCAGCGGGTATTGCACATGACCGACGTCGGGCGGAACGACTGGCACGATCGCGTCGGCAGGCTGTAGAAAAAAACGGCGGTTCTCTGGCCGCGTCGCCGCCCATCTCACGCGCATGCTCGGCAGTAGTTTCGACCGACGCAATAGATATGGCGATCGGGGTAAGACCCGGCGCCGCCGGCCACCGGCACCGAGGGAAATCCCAGGCGGGAATCGCAAATTTCATCGAGGCTCCTGCAAGCATCAGCTTGCCGAGAAATGGCTGCGCGTCGTATTCGCTCGTTCCGCGACTCTAGTCGAGATTGCAGCCGGACATCCATCAGGCGGCGTCGGGCTGGCGTGCCGGCGCGCGCGCGCGAATGCATCCGAGCGCCGGGCAATGCGATTCGATACGCGCCAGCGTCGGATACGCTTCGATGGAAAAGTCGTATCGCCGCGCGCGTTCGCGAGCTGCGGCATGGAGGCAGATATCGGCGAGGGTCGGCGTTGCTCCGTGGCAAAAGGCGCCGGTGCGGCTGTCGGCCGCAAGCCGGGCCTCGATCGCGGCAAGACCAAGCTCGATCCAGTGCCGGTACCAGGCGTTCTTCGCGTCCTCGCTCAGCGCCGAGCGTGCCGGTCAAATATTTCAGCACCCGCAGGTTGTTCAGCGGATGAATGTCGCACGCGATCGCCTGCGCGATAGACTCGCACGCGGGCCCGAGCTTCGGGCGTCGGCGGCAACAGCGGTGGATCCGGAACCTTCTCGTCGAGGTATTCGATGATCGCCATCGACTGGGCGATGGCCTCGCCATCGTCAGCAGCATCGGTACCAGCGCCTGCGGATTGAGGCGCGCGATATCGCTCGTCGCGCTGCTCGCCCTTCACCAGGTGCACCGGCAGGTATTCGTACGGAAGGCTTTTGAGATTGAGCGCGATGCGAACCCGGTACGCAGCCGACGAACGAAAATAGCTGTAGAGCTTGATCATGATCGTCCGGAATACCTAGGAACGTCGAGATGCCGGTCTGGGCGCGGCCGAGGATCAGCGCGTGCACGTCGTGCGTGCCTTCGTAGGTGTTCACGGTTTCGAGATTGAGCACGTGTCGGATGACGTGATACTCATCGACGACGCCGTTGGCGCCGTGCATGTCCCGCGCCATCCGCGCGATGTCCAGCGCCTTGCCGCATGAATGTGCGTTTCATGATCGACGCTATCTCCGGCGCCGCACGGCCTCGTCCATGAGCCGGCCGAGACGCAGGCAGCCTGCAGTGCCGAGCGTGATGTCGGTTTGCATGTCGGCCAGTTTTTCTGAATCAGCTGATTTGCCGCCAGCGGCCGCCCGAACTGCGTGCGATCGAGCACGTATTGGCGCGCCGCGTGCCAGCAGAATTCCGCCGCGCCCAGCGCGCCCCAGGCGATGCCGTAGCGTGCATTGTTCAGGCAGCCGAACGGGCCCTTGAGGCCCTCGACATTGGGCAGCTGGTTTTCCTCGGGCACGAACGACATCGTCCATCACGATCTCGCCGGTGATCGACGTGCGCAGGCTGAACTTGCCCTCGATCCTCGGCGCGGACAGGCCGCGCATGCCCTTCCTCGAGTAATGAAACCGCGAATGACGCCGTCGTCGGTCTTCGCCCACACCAGGAAAGACATCGGCGATGGGCGAGTTGGAGATCCACATCTTGTTGCCCGGAGAGCACTGTAGCCGCCGGCGACGGAGCGCGCCCCGCGTGGTCATCGAACCCGGATCGGAGCCGTGGTCCGGCTCGGTAAGACCAGAAGCAGCCGATGGCGGCACCGCTCGACCAGCTTCGGCAGAAATTTCTTGCGCTGCGCTTCCGAGCCGTAGGCATGGATCGGATAAATGACCAGCGACGACTGCACACTCATCATCGACCGATAGCCCGAGTCGACGCGCTCGATTTCGCGAGCGATCAGACCATAACAGACGTAGTTCAGCGCTGCGCCGCCGTATTCCGCGGGCAGCGTCGATCCCAGCAAGCCCAGCGCGCCCATCTCGCCGAAGATTGCCGGATCCGAAGCCTCGTGGCGAAACGCCGCCGTCACCCGCGGCATCAGCTTGTCCTGCGCGTAACGGTACGCGGCGTCGCGGACGATTCTTTCGTCCTCGGCCAGCTGATCGTTGAGGCGCAGCGGATCGTCCCAGACGAACTTGGAATCGGACATTGGCGCGATCGCGTTGAAGGATCGTTATGCGTGACAGCCCGGGCGGCGATTCCGCAGCGGGGCAATGTGATTATCGCATGCCGTCGATGGCACCGCTGCTCCTCGTCAATCAGACGGACGCTTAGGCCGAATGTGCAGGCCCACTCGACGGTAGTGTCTGCCGACTACGATTTGCGACCACGCGCGGGACCTTACTTCTTGAAAGCGATTCTATGAAGCTCCCGTGAGTTTATGGCACGCGAGGGATCGATCCCCCATCTGCGATAGCGGTTTTCAGAAATTCGGCGGCGACACCACGTGTCTGCAAATCACATTCACCATTACGAACCGTCATCGCCATCATTGATGCGAATTGCGGGCCTGCGCAACCTGGGCAGGGACCTTCGCGCCATCGGCCATAAGCAAGAACAAATCGTCAGTCGCGTTCACGCACTTTCACTGGGACCACATCCAGGCTTTCCGTTTTTGCCCGGCTTATGATCCCAAACAGAAGATCTGCGCTTCTGACGCTCGGCGGGACCAGACGGCTGACCGTGATTGCCGGAGAGTTTTCGGGGAAGTTCAGATCAGGCCATGGAATGGCACCGAGTTATGCATTTCTCGCTCTCTGGATCATCATGGGTGCCAATTCATCGAGTTGCCGACAGATCTGGTGACGCCATGGCCGATGCGCTCGCTGCGATCACGTCAACAACGCGTGGCAACCGTGGTCACCGCTCAGCGGCACAACCGTCCAGCCGGGCGGCATGGTTTCCGGATCGAGGCGAAACGGGGAAAGTGCTCGTCGTTTGCCTGGACGTCTGGCATGAAGCGAACTCAGGTTGGTCCGCGAGCCTGAGTGCGAATTCAGGCTCGGTATGGCGCCGGGTTTTGTTGGTCCATGCGCGGCGCGCAATACCGCCGAAGAACTTTGCGAAGCTGGCGCGGATGGGGACACAGTAGCTTTGAGTCCAGGCGAGTGCAGCTTGCAGAAATGGCTGGTGTTAAGCCTTGCCGGGCCCTTACGCATCGCGACCCAGAGCACGACGACGATTTTCTCGACCGCATCGAAGATTGTGTCAGGAAAGGTTCTCCGGCGCGGGTTGCTTTTGCGCGTGAAAGAATGAAATCGATCGGTCGTTTGCAAGTCTGATTCGAGTCCATCGAGCGCATCCTTGTTCAGTGGCTGGCGACATGGGGTGCGGACGCCTGTTGCGCGGGAGGATACCTGACCTGGGTCGATGAGATTCGGCGGACATGGAGGAAACCACCTGTGCCCCACGCTACGGCGTTTGGCGACCTCGGTTTGTAATCCTGCCTGGTCGGATGACGCGTTCTCGCTCATGATCGCACACCATCGTCATGATCTCGTCAGATGGACCTGGATCTATCGTTGAAGCACATGCTTTCCAGTCGATTCTTCTCAGTACCCGGGACTGTCAGCCCCGGCGGATGGGTCTCTGCATCGTGCCATGAGCAGCGACCAGAGCCTGAAGTTATCCGAGCGATCAAACCAGTTGGCATGCATGCTTGAAATCGTACGCGACCTGAGGTCGTCAGCGGAACACTAGTCCACGGGATCTGATAGGCCGACCGGAGAAGGCTCAGGTGTCAGAAGCCTCTAGGTTCGGGCTAATGGCTGATAGCTCTACCACTGGTTCTCAAGGACGCAAGGCTGGCCTACGTTTCATGCAGCCGCCGACGCCAGATCCGGCCATCCATTTATGGGGAGGCCGGCTGAAGGGGCCTCTGCGTGTCGGGGACCCCGGCCGAATCTCTCTGCCAAGATGCGGAGCTCCTGGCCGGCCCGGAATTGGAGATGACCCCAATTTGAGCGGACAAAGGTTACCCAGGCAATCCGACGAAGTCAGCGCACCGCTCCCGGAATCGCTTCGGGTCACGGGTGAGGTCAGGGATTGGAAGGGCACTACTCCCGAAGGCTCAAAGCCGCCAGGGGACCACCTTGAGCGACTGAGGCGAAACTTGGCGTCCAGAGGCAATCCGAGGACTGAGTCTGGCTCGTCCATCTAACAAGTCGTTCAGGTTGGCGTCGCTTCCGCGCCGCATCTTAACTCCAGCGTAAGGTCTTATCGTTGCGCTGTTTGGGGTTCATCTTCTGGATGAAGGATTATGCCGGACCTCATTCCGCGACTCGAATCCGGACTCTTCTGCGTTATTATTAACTCTATCGCTTGTTATGCGGTACGAGTCGGCAATATGCTTCACTGTCGCCTATGATCCTGGTTCGCTGCGGATTTGCCGCTGAACACCTGTAACTCTTTCAAATGAAGTGCTCTTGCTCACACCTCGGCACGTCGTTCGCACTCGCCAGCAAGCCGCTGGTATGTGGATCAGGGCAGACGGGACGAACCTGGCAATCAGTATTCAGAAAAAAATAAGAAGCCTGCAGGGAAATGGGTTCGGCCCAGTGGACCAGAGTACTTTTCAGAAAGACCAGCAGTGAAGTGCTCTAGCCCGGCCGCTCTAACGGGCATGGACAAGAAGGAGGACGGCGGCAAGGTTCGACAACTGGCGCTGCAGATCTTTCTGCGGTTCGCCTGCGACCAGTACAGGCCGCCTGTAGCATGTCCGGCGGTCCGGAATCGGACGCCTGGCCCTGATCGATCCGCGGTCTGACCAACGTGAGCGCGCGTCGCGCCATAACTCTCTGTTCTATCTGTGTAGAGTTTCGCCAGAGATACTGCATTCGACTACTGGCTTGCCATCGGAGTTCCGTTTGCGGACCGAAGCATTCGCTCTCAGAACACGGGCAATCTTTATGCCGCCTGGACGTTCCAGACGATGTTGGTGAAACTGAGTTTCAGTGGCGCGGTTTTCTGGATTCAAAGATGTAGGCGGAATCGACCAGAAGGCGTAATTCTCCTGTGCCGGACACTCCTAGACTGGTTAAGATACGCGTTTTGAGAGAAAGAGATCCAAATACTGAAGGAGTTGTTACGGTGCCTCATTGCGGGCGCACCGAGCCCTGAATGTCATCCAGCAGGGCCACACTTGAAGCATCTCATCCCTTCATCTACCGCCTGCGAAGGGCAGCACGCTGGGCTGAACCTGGCGTAACAATCCGCTGTGGTATCGCAGATTGCGAGGCAATTTCTCGAGGGGAGCATCCGGAGCTAACCCGCCAATTCACCTTTCAGATGATGGCCGGATATCTCGACAGCCAGCTGCTCTGGGCCGAGCCAGGGTCCGCCAGCGCGCCGGAGGAAATCGATCCGAGATATGGATTCTGGAGGCTGGGTAGATCGGCTCAACCCTGCACACCGTTTCGTTCTGCCCCTACTACCCCACTTACAATCGGATAGGTGCGAGAGTGGAAAACCTCACGGTGGCGATCGCGACCGCGGGGCAGAGAATGGCTGGGATTGTGGGCCCTCCCAATCACGTCTACTGTCACCGGTGCCTCAGCTCCGTTTTGCCTCGAGCGGCGACTACGCGACTTTCGAGTCATTCATGAGTTATGCGCGGCAGCTCAACCGATTTTTCTTCTCGTTCATCAATTTAATGAATACATCCCATCGGACGAAGGATGGGACGCGCCCAGACCGACGGCGACATCGAACCCGCGCGACTTATGGGGCCCGAGCGCGTTGGATGAAGTGAGAATGCAAATCAACGGTATCGGCAGCACAACGGCCCCGCGGAGTAAGCGCCTGCCCTAACCGGATTGAGATGGTCCAAGAATGCTGGCCAATCCGCTGGCCGTTCCGTGACCACACTGGCGCCTGGCTTCCGTCCTCTGGCTTCCCTCTTTCCGGATCATGGGAAGCGAGGCTTGGATTGAAAACCGCCCGATGACTCACCGCCAGTCTAGCTGGTTCACCGGGATCATCATCTTGTTAGTCGTCGTCTTGCGCTCCCCTGACTTCCTGCCGTCGATATGCTGGTTGACGAAGCCTACTACGGCACGATCGCCAACGACATCCTCGACGGCGGGAAGGTCTATCACACCGCGGTGGATACGAAGCCGCCGGGGATGTGCTACGTCTACGCCGGCGTCTTCCGGCTCGCTGGGAGGAACAACCTCCGGGCCGTCCATCTGCTCTGCGATCTTCGTGGTCGCAGCCACCGCGCTGGTCGTAGCGGCGGATTGGCGCGCGTGTGCTGACGACTGGGCGGGCGCGTGGGGTGGGATCGGTTACGCGGTGTTTGTCCACGCCTACCTGCCGGGCGACACGCTGGCGGCGAACAGCGAAATTTTCGCCTCTCTTCCCTGGCACTAAGTGTCCTTGCATTCCTGCGCGGCGAAAACCAACCGGCTTGGGGTTGGATGTTTCTTGGCGGCGCCCTCTGCGGGGCGGCCACATTGATCCGACAACCCTGCCGCGCGTGAACGTGGGTGTGATGCTGGTATGTCTCGCTTATGCCTGGCTAATTCCTCGCCACTCACTCATTCGGAACTGTTCTGCGAGCAGGCACCGGTATCGTGGTCGGATTTCTCTCGGTGATCGGTGGACTGGCCTGGTATTATCAGTCGCAGGGGAACCTGCATGACGCGTATCTCTGGGCCTGGGCGTTTGCCATCCGCTACGTCGAATCCGAGACAACGCTCCGGTATGTTCTAGAACGCATCGCCGCACCGTCCATCTCCGGTGTCATCCTGTCGTGGGGTTTGTTATGGTATTTCGGCGTTCGCCAAGTGGTTGGATACTCAAATCATTTCGGCTAACGAGGGCCGTGCCCACGGAGGCGGTGCTGCTCGTTTTGTGGCTTGGCGTCGCCTATCTGGCAATCTTTATTGGATGGCGGTTTCCGGGCACTATCATCTGCATGGTAGCTTCCGCCGCTGTCGATTCTGGCAGGCCAGGCCTTCTCGCGCTTTGTTGCGGAACAGCGGTCTTCTACCCGGCCGCACTGGCCATGGCTGCGGCATGGGCATCATCGGCGCGGCGTCCGTTCCAGCGATCGCTTATCTGATCATGGCGTTCGCGGTCCGGACGACGACGCTCGATTTCTTCCGATTGTGCAGCGGATCGTCGAGAAACAAGCCTAACGACCGTATCTTTGTGTGGGGGAGTTACCCGCTCAGCTCTACAGTTTTTCCGGACGGCGGGCTCGCCACGCGTTTCGTCAGCTGCACGCACCTGGTCGGCGCTTATGCCCAGCCGAGCCCCGCGAGGTGAAGGAAAAAGCGGAGAAGCATCATTCCGGGGAGTTGGGAGATGTTTCAGGCGGATTGGGAAGCGCACCCGCCGGCGCTCATTATCGACATGTCGACGGTGGTCCCGGATTGGCGGATACATCCCCATGACCGATATCCTGCGCCTCCGGGCGTATCTTCCCGGATATCGGGCGGAGGGCGTGATCAATGGCGCAACAATCTATCATCGGCTTTAGCACAGAACTGGAAACGGTGTCCCTGACCCGAATCCTCCGAGAGATGGCATGTTTTACTAGCACCTTGAGCCTACCACCTGGCGTCGTTCTGCAGCCATCCGAGAGGCCGCCCAAGGGTGCGATTGCCTCCGAGGGAAATGCCCTCGGAAGTGCATTCTGTCGGGTCAGCCCGGGCGGCATCGCTTTTGCGACGAGCTCGAGTGGAGGTTTTGTTCCATACTACGAAGTGACCGTTTTGTTGCCCGCCAAAAGCTGATCAGACGGAGCGCTTACAGTCAAACCCCGCGTGGCGGCGTTCGCCCCTTCTCCGCGGCAGTTCAGGCTCTGGGAACTGGGCCGCTTTTTTATGCGTTGCGCTTCGGACGCCAAAGAGTCTAAACATCGATGGAGCCAACGCCGCCCGACTTGTTTGCCGAGCTTGTCACGAGTTCAACCCTCCAGCTTGCAGCCTGCCGCGTTCTCGGCGGCGCGCCTCATCTTGAAGAGATGCTCGTTAGGCGCCTACGCATGCAGCTCGTGCGTCCCGGCCCCGAACACCTTGCGAGCTACGTCGCTGCGCTCGAGCGTGGGTGGTCTGCCGACAACGAGCGCGGTGTCGAGGCCGCACGCGAAGAGCTCTCCCGCATTCAGGCCGATGCAGCGGCGTTTCTCGCCAGCATGGAAGACCGCGAAGCTAAGGGTCCTCCCATCACTCTTCCAGACGGTTCGGCGGCCAAGCGCCTCCCGGGCTTCAGGCGCTGGCTCTGGGACGGCGAGTTCTGCGGCAGCATCGGGTTGCGGTGGCAGCCAGGTACTACTGGCGCTACCGCCCCATTGTCTGGGGCATATCGGCTATGCGGTCGTGCCGTGGAAGCAGCGCCTCGGGTATGCAAAGTCAGCGCTACGCCTCATACTTCCGGAAGCCAAGGCAGTCGGCCTGCCGTGCGTGGAGATCACCACTGATCCGGACAACATCGCGTCACAGCGCGTCATCGAAGCGAATGGAGGCATCTTGGTCGAGCACTTCATCAAACCGCAGCAGTTCGGCTGCAAGCCTGGCCTGCGCTTTCGCATCACGTTCACATGACGGCGTCTGACCCCTCCATTCCACGCCTGCGAGCATGGTAGGCCAGTCGCCTAACCAAGCGCTGGAACGAACTCCGAAAGCATTCGGGGTCGCTCAGCTTGGTCTCGTTGGGCCAGAAGAAACGCGACAGGGTTTCTGCCTAGGCGCATGAGATGCGGTTCATAATGCAGGTAAGGTAGCGTATGGCCAGACTTGATTCGATGACTTTTGGAGATCGCCAAGGTTGCTTGCACATCTGCGCGGACACCCTCCTCCTTTTCGATCAAAAAGCCGGCGCCTCAGCATACGGCGTCTGCCGACATTCGTCTCTTACTCATCGCATTCGTTCTCGAAGCAGTCCGGCTAGGCCTCGTCAAAATGGTTCTATCCGACGTGCCGCTTTTGATCCTTGTCCTGCTACCCCTGGGTAGTGCCTTGCTCTTGGTCCGTTTTGTCGCAGGGCTGCACCTTTCTCAGATCGGATTACTTCCATGGCACAAATGGACCGCGATAGAGAAGTCTATTTTGTTCAGTTATTGATTATCGCAAACATTGTTTTCCCGCTTGTTTTCGGCCGCTCGCCTGCAGGCGATGTTTGCTCAACACTTCGCTCTGGAAGCGGTGGTAAATATTTTTGTTCACGTGCTTTCTTCGGCTTCTACCAAGAGGTAGTATGCCGTGGGATTCTACAGTCGGTGTTGGTCTCCCGATGTGGGGTATTTATCGGAATCTAGCCGCTAATGTCTCTACGTTTGGACCTTGCACTGGAATTCATTTCTTCTCGCGAGTCTCGCTCGCGGTCCCATGTTTGCCTCCATATTTGCCATCGGTTTGTTCTTTGGTGTCCTATTCAAGAGATCCGGCAATTTATGGATGCGTCGCCGTCATTCATGGCATTGGTAACGCCTACATTGTCTCGGGCCTGGCATCAGCGCGGTGAAGTCGCCTGACCATGGATGCGGCCAAGCGCTAGCCATGGACATGATTATCGGTTATTATTTATCTGTTATCGGGAAGGGCCCACCCGCTTTAGGGTTTACCCGCCGCGGCGACTCTGCGGCAGCTCATCTTGGTCTCGTTAGATCTATGCACCGGATTGCGTTTTGGGAACGTTCTCGCTGCTGCCCAGCGAACCAGGTTTGCTGCGCTGGCTCAAGGCCGGATCGCCTCATCTCGCTGAAGGACGGTCGGATTGCCTCCGACGAACTGAAGGGAGACTCGTATTCGAACTGACATGACCTCCCTCGGCGCCGTCATCCTTCGGCGGCGATTGTCGCGGGCAAAAATGCCATGAAGCATCCCGGACATCGTCAGAATCAGGGCGCGCGCTGCGAGAGAAGCCTCAAAGCCGTTTGGTGGGCGAGGGTTGGGTGACATGGGGCCCCTCAGAGCCATGGATGCCGTGGTCGCGCTCTATTCGGAAGGTGACCACGAATTGGCGGAAGCCATCATCGCAAGTCTGAGCAGCGCCGTCTTTGAGGGGAAGCCATGGCCGACCCGCAGGCCCGGCGCAGAAGGCCCTGGCGAGGATCAGCTACCGAGTCCTGAAATGGACTACGACCCGTCGGAGATGCGATGGCGAAGGTTACGAGGGCGGCGCTTTCCGCAACCCGATCCTGGAGCGGGTGGGCATCCCTTACGCCCGTGCCTTGCTCGACTCATCGAGCAGGGATACCGAAGTCATTGGTGGCGGGCGGGGATCCGATGAATGGTCCCCTACACGATGGTTTGCCCGAGATCCTGAAGGTGAGCAACGTATGGGATCGGCTCTTTCTGCACTCGGTTCAGAGCCGGGACGTGCAGTTGCGATTCATCTTTTGAGACTCGGGCGACTTATGAGGCCGCCCGGTCTCGTTTGCAGACCGGAGGTGTCGTCCGGCTGAAAGCCGTGGCGGCTGGCATGCAGGCCTGAGCATGATCCTGGCTTACGACCGGCCTGATCAAGGAGGGCCATGACCCGCCCGGATCACCGTTAGAATTACTGACCGGGACACGGCCAGCATTGCAAAGGCAGCGCGGTTGCTTGCCAAATTGGCTTCCACTCGCACGAGGGCCGTCGGTGCGGAAACCGAGGGCGGCATCTCCGTCGGGATCGAAGACCTTTTTGAAGGGGAACCCCGGTCGGATAAGGACTGGGGGAGTAAGTACGACGTGGTGAACGGCCGTGGGCATTCTCGATTACCTTCAAGGCTTCACCTGCGGCACAACCGAGCGATCCCCCGGTCTGCCGCACCTGGAGGAGCCGGTAAAGCAGATACCTGGCCGCGAAGCTGGGCCACATGACAGCGGGCGCGGGCGACCTGATCGTCAACACCTACCTACCCCACGCCAGTGCCAGAATTCTCGAGCTCTTTGGCCGGAAGTTTCACTACCGGAATGAGGGAAAACCTGACGGCGCTGCTGGCGACCGCGGATTTTGGGACTCCACGCTTGGTCGGGTCCGGTAACATGTACGATGTATTAGTCTATGGAAAAAGTCCCGCGTAGAGGGATCGACGGGCCGCAGACGCAGCTTTGCATGAGTTCAGCCGGTCAATCCGTTGCGACGCCCGCCTTAGATTTACCCGCCGCGGCGAGCTCGCGGCAGCTTAATCTTTGTCTCGTTAGGCGGCAAGTTAAACTATGGCCCTTGTTAATTCGGCAGTTCCATTAGGAGGATATATGTCACGCACAATGCTCTTCATTGCTACGATCTCCGTTTCTTGGCTGTCTCACGACACCAAGCATTGCCCAGGACAGCAGATGGGGGTCGCCGGACGACTCCACCGTCAAATTCATCATCGCTATAGAGGCCAAATGGGCCAGCTCAAGCTGTAGTCCCCAGCCAGACCTCAAGGCCGTTATAGCAGACGACTTTCAAGGAACGGCAACCGACGGTCATCGCTACGACAAGGTCGAAGCTATCGCGATCGATCCCAAGGCACTCGCGCGCGACTGTCAGCTCGGTGACGTTAAGGTGCGGTTCTTCGGAGACTCCATTGCCATCGCCTACGGATCAGAAAGCCGCATCCGCAAGGCAGAAGACGGCAAGGAGGCAAGGCGATGTCAGGTGTGGACTGACACGTGGCTAAAGCGCAATGGGCAATGGCAAATCGTCGCGGCTCAAGATACGGTTATCCCGTGTCCCTGATGACCCGCTTTCCTTTTATGGTTGCTGTACTTCGGCGTTGTCTCTGGCTTTCTTGTTCCCCGTGTATTTCGCATGGAGGCGGCACATCGCCTAGCCAAGCGCTCGAGCGAACCGCCACCCTGGTGCGATGTTTACGTTTCAGATGATTAAAACAGTTTCAGGTGAAAGCAGCATCTCGGCTACGATGGCGGTCGGCTCACCTTGAGTGTCGTTAGACGTCGACGAAGTTCAGTGTCATGAACACGTAAACGCTAAAGGAGGCCGCTAATGGAAGAGCAGAACATTCGGATGGCCATTGATCGGCATTGGGCAGCGTCTGCTGCGGGTGATCAAGTTGCCGAACATGAAATCTACCACGATGACATCGTGTGCGAGTATCCACAATCAGGCGAGGTAATTCGCGGTCGGAGTAACCTGCAGGCGCTTCGTAGTCATCATCCTGGCAGGCCATCGGGGTTTTCGGTCCGCCGGATCGTGGGAAAGGGCAATCTCTGGATCACTGAGTACGTGATTATCTACGAAGGCAAGCGCGTCTACACCGTGAGCATTATGGAGTTTCGGGATGGAAAAGTGTCGCATGAAACCCAATACTTTGCCGACCCATTCAACGCCCCTGCTTGGCGCGCACAGTGGGTCGAAACGGTGGCGGTCGACAACATCTAACCATGCGATGCAGCGAACCGCGACCTGTCCTTACGCTTAGCCTTACCTATTTCATGAAGTCACTTCTAACTCGCGCGGTCGCTGATCTTCTGTTTCGCTGGGCGACCAATGGGGATGCGTAAATGAACTGGGAAGCGGTTGAGCGATCAGTCAGATCGTCAGGCGTCTTGGTCGGCATCACGCTGATCTACCTTGCCAGTTCAGCTCTGACAGAACATAAATACTAACACACACACGCACACACACA
>ERZ1370068.1822-contig-11768_pt1 | contig 47591 bp, 58 predicted proteins | sample MGYA00561227_ERZ1370068 | MGnify/ENA primary metagenome ERZ1370068 (study PRJEB38410, sample SAMEA6850437) | metagenome | study: Metagenomic assessment of the ecological functions of the soil: analysis of the soil microbiota associated with the... | reverse complement strand
CGGTAACCGATTCGGATCGACGACGAAGGCCGTTCGAGACGACGATGCGATCGGCGCAGTTTCGGGTGTCCAACATCTTTTCCTCCAGCGCTCATTCAGATCGTTGGCGATATGAGTCCCCCGTAGACGGAGGCTGCGGCACCTGCGCTACTCGTGGCGGTCGCCGAGGAACGTCATTTGGGCGAGCGGCGGCCAGACCAACATCTCCCCAACCGCCCCTGAGCCAGCAGATTCAGCGCCTTGGCGACGGAGCTGCAGACACCGCTCTTCCACCGATCGACGCGGCGCGCGTCGAGCTGACGCCCGCCGGCCGAGCAGCCCCCGCCGAAGCCCGGGCCGTGTCATCGCACAGTGCCGAGCAGGCCGCCCGATCGGTGCAGCGAGCGGGATGCGGTGCAGGTCGGCCAGCTTGCCGTGGGCTGCGCCCTGTGGGCCGACTTCTCAACGGTGCGAGGATCATTCGACTCTTCGCGCGGCGACATCCGATGCCGCCGTCGAGCTGCGCGGATCTGACGGCTCCAGAGCAGGTGTCCGCCCTCGAGGACGGGTCCATCCAGGCAGGATTCTTCGGCCGCCGATCCCGAGCGAGCGATCGCGGCCGTGAGCGGAGCGCCTGTTCTCGAGAGCTTCGGTCGTCGCGTTGCCCCATGCGGGCACCGCTTTGCGAACTACCAGCGAGTTCCATGGGAAGCCTCTCGCTCCGATCAGCCCTGCTGTGCATCTTCTGCGCCGGCGAGCGCCGGCCTATCAGCCCTCGCCGCTGCGGCAAGCGCGCCGCGACGCAGGGGTGACGCTGAAAGTCAAATACGCAGGTCGAGAATCCCCTCAGTCCGTCCTCGTGCGGTTGTCGCGGCCGGCGAGGGCATTTCATTGGTGCCCGCCTCGCTGCAGAGGCTGAAGCGGCCTGGGATCGCGTATCGGCGTCTTGGACGCCTACCGGCACCGGCGCGTTGGCGATCTGTCATCGCGTGGCACCGAGAACGTGAGGGGCCCTTCTCGTCCAAGCGCGTCGTCAGCGTGGCAAGGGAAACCGCGTGGTCACGCCTTCGTTGACTTCGCCGTTCGTCCATTGAGAGCCTGAGCCAACCGTGCGGGCGCGTACGATGCGGCAGAAGAGGCATCGGTGACGATGGCAGCCTGGCAGGAGTCGAACCTGCGACCCTCGGATTAGAAGTCCGATGCTCTATCCAACTGAGCTACAGGCGCGTCAGGTAGTTACGATACACGAACCGGCTCATGCGCCGAAGCTTGCGCCGCATCTCGCGAGGGTCAGCGCGGCGTCGAGGCGGGCGACGGCCAGGTACGGAGGTGTTCGGGCGCGAAGAGTGGCCGAGGAGGTCTTTCACTCCAGCGTGGCGTCGCGCTGGACGGCCCAGGACACGAACGTATGCCGGAGGTCGTGAGGAGGTCGGAGGCCCACGCCTGAAACACGAGCCCCGGAGTTCTTCGATCCGCGCCGGGCGAGCACCGCGTCGGCCCGACTGCTGAGCGGCACTTCAGCCGGCGGCCGCTCGTGACATCGTGCTCGGCTTTCGTAGACCTCGCCAAAAATCGGCGACCCGCAGAGCCCGCGAGTCCGTCCAGGACGCGCGGGAAGGTATAATCGGGCTGATGCGCGGCAGCCGATCTCTTGGATCGGGCGCGCATGACACAGTAGGCGCCCAGTGTCCGTGATCGAAAACGCGAACAAGGCAATCACGCCCGCACCTCAGCTCCGCGATACCGGTGATCGCGCCTGCCTGCGTCCACGCCGCGATCGGCATCCGCTCGTTCATCAACAGTCCCGAGAAGCGCGACGACTTCAACCGCTACTACGCAATCGCCAGCACCCCGGGCCGGCCGTACGTGGACTATCAGGTCGAACATCCGATCGGCACACTCTCGTGTTCAAATCTGCTGGCCGGTCTCGAGGCCGCGACACCTTCGGCTACGGCTGCACGTCGCTCTGAATGCTCTGGGCGACGCGCCGGATTGTCGCCGCGCTGATCCGGGGATGGGGCGTTCCGAGGCCGCCGCCGCCTGCTATGCGGTGATCCTCGTCCCGGTCCTGGGATCTGCCCTTCAACCGTCGTCGACGCGCAAGGTGGTCGACGGGCCGCGGCAACCCTCGCCGTGGCGTCGTGGCGTGCGTGGCTGCCCGGCGCGGATCCGGCGCCGCGCTCGCCGTCGGCAGCGCCTTCGCCAGGCTTCGCTGGTCCTCACGCCGCTCACACTCCAGGGCGGTGGACGATCTGAAGCAGGCCGGCTCTTTGCCTGGCGCGGGGACTGCAGATCGATCGGCCCATGGATCCGGTCCGCTGGCAGATCGCTTCACCGGCCGCGTGCCCGCCGTGGCGGCGGCGTGTCCTCGCCGGCGCCGCAGCGTGGCTCGCTGGCGCGAACAGCCTGGTGCAGGTGCTCATCGTGCTTCGAGGCGCCCAGGGATGGCAGGTCGAAAGCGTGGTCGGCAGCCTGATTCATCTTCGCGGCTCGGAATGCCGTTGCGACCTCGAGAGCGGTGCATGGCGTATCGGGACAACCACCGGAGCCGTCAGCATCGCGATGTCTCTAGTCGCGGGGCGCCGATGTGTCTCTGGAGCAGTTGGCGCGGGTTCCGAACGAACCGGCCAGGCTCCGGTTGGCTGGCGGCAGTCTGCTTCCTGCTCCTGTTGGGTCAGCTCTCTCTCTCGGCTCAGCACGTCATCTGGCTCACGCCCGCCGCGGGATCGCCTGGGCCGAGGCGCGACCGGCGGTCGGTCGGAATGGCGGCGCTCGCAGTGCTCCCTCACGATGGTTCCTTCTGGTCCTACTTACGATCTGGTCATGGGGCCGGCGCGCCGGCCGCTCTGACCGTCGTCGTCCGCAATGTCGTCCTGGCGCTGCTCCCGGTCAGTGCGCTCCCGGGGCCTTCGGGGGCGTGGAGCATCGTGACAGCAACCGCGCGCCCGGCCGTGATAAGCGACGTCGCGCGGGCGTCGTCGGAGAGCGTCACGATGACGTTCCGAGGAAGCGCAGGGCCGCCCAGAGTGTCCTACGACTTGAGCTTCACGTCCTCGTAGGGCGCCGACCAGGGATAGTCGGTGATGAGACCGAACCCGGATTCGGCGATGCGCGGGCCGGATCCCTGCAGCAGGGCGAGCTGCCAGATCGGGAGGTACATGACCTTCTCGTGGATCAGCTGCTGGATCCGGTGCAGGATCGCCTCGCGCTTCTTCGGGTCGAGCTCGGCCGCCTGCTCTCTGAACAGTCCGTCGATGTCGGGATAGCCGCCGTACGCGTACGAGCCGGTCGAGACCGTGAACGCCTCGAGCCGCGTGGCCGCGTTGCCGGAGACGCCGCTCAGGCCGTAGATGAGGTTCTTCAGCTTCTTTTCCTGATACGCCTTGAGGAACGCCGCGCGCTCGAGCGGGCGGAGCCTCGACCGGATCCCGGCGGCCTGCAGATAGTTGAGCACGGGCTCGCAGTAGCTGGTGCCGCCGGCATCACACCAGAAATCGCCGGCATCGAAGCCCTTGGGGTACCCGGCCTCCGCGAGAAGCTGTCGCGCCTTGGCCGGATCGTATGGATAGATCGGTGGCTGCCAGTAGAATTCGAAGCTGGTCGGGATGAAGCTGCCGGTGATCTTCGAGAACCCCAGGGTCTCCGCCTGGTTGATCGCCGGGCGGTCGACGGCGTAGGTGGCGGCCAGGCGCACGCGCCGGTCGTGCCACGGCGAGCTCGCGTCCCACTGGTCGGCGAAGACGAGCCAGTGCGTGCTCGACGAACGGCGTCGGATGCAGCGTGAGCCCGGGCGTGCGCCGCACCTCCTCACCGAGCGGCCCGGTCATGGCGTAGGCGATGATCGGCCTCGCCCCGCTTGAGCATCGCCATCCGGGTCGAGATCTCCGTGACCACCTTGAACGAGAGCTGCTTCACGCTCGGCGTCTTGCGCCAGTAGCCCTCGAAGGCCTCGAGCACGAGCTCGACGCCCGGCGTGAACGAGACGAAGCGATAGGGCCCGGCTCCGATCGGATGCTTCTTGAAGCCCTCCTCGCCGACCTTCTCGACGTATTTCTTGGGCACGATCCAGCCGGCGCCGGTGGCCGGCGTGCCGTAGAAGGTCATGAAGTCGGGCCACGGCTGCTTGAGCTTGAAGCGGACGCGGGTCGGCATCCGGCGATCTCCACCGCCGCCACCCTGTCCTTGAGCATCTTCGCGGAGATGCCGCGGTACCGCTCGAACGAGAACTTCACGTCTTCGCGCGGTGACCGGCTCGCCGTTGTGGAAGCGCGACGCCCTTGCGCAGCACGAACTCGTAGACGAGCCCGTCGGGCGACATGCTCCACGACTCGGCCAGGCTCGGACGCCATGCTCTTGCCGGGCATCGGCTTGAGCATCGCGTCGTGAAGCGCGTAGAGCATCATGAACGGCGTGATGAGCCCGGGCGTCTCGGCCGGCTCGAAGAGCGTCGGCGCCAGTGTGAAGTGCAACGCCCACGTGATCTGGCCCGCCGGCGCCTCGGCACGCGCTTCGGGGCCAGGATCGCGGGGCTCCACGCGCATAGCGCCAGCGCAAGCACGCCGGCCGTGATCGTTCGTCTTCGTTGGGTCATCGCATCGCCTCCAAGATCGGGCGTGGTCGGTCGAGATGATCGAGAAACGAGCGTAAGCCCACCGAACAAGTAGGGTCAAGGATCCCGAGGTGTTGCCGGTTAGACTAGTCGATACGATGGCGTGCGCCGGCTGCGGCCTCGAAACTTCTCCGGACTTCGCGTTTTGCCCGCGCTGCGGGCGGCGCCAGCCGACGCCCTGCGCCGCCTGCGGGCTCATCGCTCGAGGCCGACTTCGCGTTCTGCCCCCGCTGCGGCGCCGGCGCGCGGCTCGGCTGCCGCGGCGAACAAGAGCGTCCCGGCACCCGCAGCTCCGGCCCGGGTGGCGGACGAGCGTGAAGCCGACCGCAGGCAGGTGACCGTCCTCTTCGCGGACCTTTCCGGGTTCACGTCGCTGTCGGAGCGGCTCGACCCCGAAGAGGTCCGCGCGTTTCAGAACGCGCTGTTCGAGACGTTGGCGCAGGCGATCGAGCGCTTCGACGGATTCGTCGAGAAATTCGTGGGCGACGCGGTGATGGCCGTCTTCGGCGCGCCGGTCGCGCACGAAGACGACCCGCAGCGCGCCCTCGACGCGGCGCTCGACATGCTCGAGCGCGCCGCCGGACTCAGCGGATCGCCTGGGCTGCGCGGCTCGGCCAGCGCGTAACGCTCCACATCGGCGTCCACAGCGGTCCGGTCGTCGCCGGAAGCCTCGGCGCCGCGGCCGGCGCCGCGTATGCCGTGACCGGCGACACCGTGAACACGACCGCGCGCCTCCTGGCCGCCGCGGCGCCCGGCACGATTCTGGTGTCCGAGGCGACCTACGCGCTGACGCGCCATCGCTTCGCGTTCGAGCCCGGCGGAGAGATCTCGCTTCGCGGCAAGTCCGAGCCCGTCGTCGTCCATCGCCTCCTCGGCGCGCATGGCCGAGCCCAGATCCGGGCGGGGCTCGCCGCGCTGGGGCTCGGGGCGCCGCTGGTCGGCCGCGCGGACGAGCTCGACCAGCTCAACGAGCGCGTTCGACCGCATGCAGCGCGGCCGGGCTCAGCTGGTCAGCCTCGGTCGGCGAAGCCGGAACGGGCAAGTCGCGCCTCATCGCCGAGCTCTTCTCGACGCTCGAGGCCGAAGGCCGGCTCGCAGGTACCGTCGTCAGACGCGCGACGTGCTCGTCGCTGGGCGAGCCGACCTACGGCATCTTCGGGGCGCTCTTCCGCGACGCGTACAAGGTCGACCAGACCGACTCGCTCGACGTGGCGCGGCAGAAGCTGATCGACGGCCTCCGGGCGCTCGGCGCCCGCGCGGACGAGGCCGAAGCGATCGCGCCGGTGCTGAGCTACATGCTCGGCGTGGAAGACGCCAAGCCGAACGACGTCGAGCCCGAGCAGCTCCAGCGCCAGATCGTCCTGGCGGCGCGCGCCCTGCTCGAACGGCGCGTCCAGCACGATCCCTTGATGATCGTCGTCGACGATCTCCACTGGGCGGACAACGCCTCGATCGATCTGCTCCGGAACGTCGTCGACCACCTCGCGGACAAGCCGCTGATGGTGCTGCTGTCGCACCGGCCCGAGGCCCGGCCGCCGCAGGTGACGCGCGCGGCGCAGACGGTCATCCGCGTCCATCCGCTCTCTCACGATGAGACTCGGGCGCTGGTAGTCGGCCTCTTCGGCGCGGCCGGTCGGCGACCAGCTCGGTCCGCTCCAGGACTTCGTCGCGACGCGCGCCAGCGGCAATCCGCTCTTCGTCGAGGAGGTCGTGCGCAGCCTGGTGGGCAAGGGCGTGCTCGTCCGCACGGGCGAGCGCTGGGCGAGCACGGCGGCCTACGAGGCGGTCGACGTCCCTCCGACCCTGCAGGGCTTGCTGCTCTCGCGGGTCGATCGACTTCCGGCCGACGCGCGCCGCCTCCTTCAGGAGGCCGCCGTGCTAGGCGCGGAGTTCGACGAGTCGCTCCTGCGGGCGGTGGCGAGCGACGCGGCGACGGCCCACGTCGCCCTCGACCGCCTCGTCGAGGCCGATGCTGATCCAGTCGGCCGGATCCGGCCGCGATGGGCGCGCGCTACCGCTTCACTCACGCGCTCGCACACGAGGTCGTCTACCAGAATCTGCTGCTCGCGCGGCGCACCGAGCTGCACCAGACGACCGGGCGCGTGCTCGAGCGGATCGCCGGCCCGCACCCCGAGCGGCTCAGCGACCTGGAAGCGCTCGGCCATCACTGGAGCCTCAGCGCCGACAAGCCGCGCGGCGCGCGCTATCTCCTGGCCGCCGGCGACTGGGCGCGAGCCGTGTACGCCAACGACGACGCGATTCGCCACTACGAGCGCGCGCTTCGCACCCTCGCCGAGTGCGAGCTCTGCGAGGTCGAGACGCGCGCGGCCCGCGAGCGACTCGCGCGATCTGCTGGGCCTCACCGGGCGGCGGGCCGAGGCGCTCGCGCACTACGAATCGGTGCGGCAGGAGCTCGAGGTCTGCGAGGATCGCGCGGCCGGCGCGCGCCTCGCATCGGAAGATCGGCGGCCTGCACTGGGAGGCCGGTGACCGCGAGCGCGCCGGCGCCTGCTTCGCCGCGGGCCTCGAACGCCTGGGCGATGACGGCGACCCGCTCGAGCGCGCGCACCTGTTCCAGGAGATGGGCCGGCTCGCGTTCCGCGGCCGGCGACAACGCCGGAGCCATCGAGTGGGCCGAGCGGGCCCTCGCGGAGATGGCGAACGAGAAGGAAACGGCCACCGACGCCCGGCGCGCGCTCGCGAGGCCGCGGCCATGCGCGCGCAGGCCTACAACACCCTCGGCGTCGCGCTCGCGACGGACCGGGCGCCTCACCGAGGCGGTCGCGCAGATCGAGCAGAGCATCGGCCTGGCCGAGGCGCGCGATCTGTTGCAGGACGCCTGCCGCGGGTATACGAATCTTGGAGTGCTCTACAGCTCGCTCGACCCGCGCCGCAGCATCGAGACGTGTCTCGAGGGCTCGAGACCGCCAAGAAGGTCGGCGATCTCGGCTTTCAGTCACGGCTCTACGCGAATCTCGCGGTGGCCTACTGCGCCTTGACGGATCAGTGCGAGGCCGAAGGCGTCGAGGCTGGCGCGAGCCGCCATCGACCTCGATCGACGGCTGGGATTCATCGATCATCTGGCGGTCCCGCTGATCGTGCTCGGCCAGATCCACCAGTGTCACGGCGACCACGCCGAGGCGTTCGCGTCGTACCAGGAGGCGCTCGGCCTCGCCGAGCAAGCCGGCGAGCCCCAGCTCCTGTTCCCCTGCTACGATGGCCTGGCCACCTTGCACCTCGGACGCCGGCAACCAGGAGCTCGCCGAGTCGTACCTGGCGAAGGCGCAGGCGGTGTGCGAGCGAGCCGGAGCTCGAGCCCGACACGCTGATGGTGCTTCCGTTCCTCTGCTGAGACCCGTCGCTTTGTTACCGTCGTTACACGAAGGAGCTCGCCAATGACGATGCCTGAAGCGCGGCCGCCGGTCGCCCCTGGAGAGCCGGCGCCCGATTTCACCCTGCCTGCCGTCGACCGGAACGAGAACGTGTCGCTGGCCGACTACCGCGGCCGGAGCCCGGTGTTCCTGGCGTTGATGGTCGGATTGTGGTGCCCGTTCTGCCGGCAGGCAGATCGCCCAGATCGGGACGATCGAGGGCAAGCTGAAGGCGCTCGGCGTCGAGAGTCTCGCGGTGGTGGCGACGCCGCCCGAGAACGCCCGGCTCTACTTCAAGTTCCGCCCGACCCGCGTGCGGCTCGCGTCCGATCCCGGAGCTCTCCACGCACCGCGCGTACGGCGTGCCCGCGGCCGCGCCGTGAGTCCGGAGTTCATGGAGGCGCTGGCCTCGACGCGCATCAATCCCGACCGGCGAGCTTCCGGCGCCGCTCCCGGTCGTCGAGCCGGCGACGGCGGTCGCTCGACCTCGACGGCTACGCCGAGACGAAGACCGACCAGACCGACATGGAGCGCCAGTGGCCGCAGCTCAAGGGGCAGTTCCTGATCGACTCGGTGACGGCATCGGTTCCGCTGGGCGAACATCGAATGTGCCACCGGAGGGCTTCGCGGGCGTCGGAAAATTTCCGCCGGACGGAAGCGATCCTCGCGCGGCGCTGGCGCGTTATCGCGCCACTAGATAGATCGGGTCGCGGGAGCCCGGCCTACCGGATCACCCGGGCGCTGATCCGCCTGCTCTTGTGGCTCTTCTACCGGCGGATCGACGTGGTCGGCCGGGAGCGGATCCCCGAGAGCGGCGGCGTGATCATCACCGCCAACCACCACAATCTCCGCTCGTCGACGCGATGCTGATCATCGCGACCGTTCCTCGCGCGATCACGGTGCTCGCCAATGCGCCGCTCTTCGTCACCCGCTCATCGGTCCTCCGCTGCAGTCTCCTCGGCGCCGTGCCCGTCCACCGGCGCGGCGGAGGCCGGGGACGATCCGCGGAAGAACGACGAGATGTTCGCCGCGGCGATCGAGGAGCTGCGCGCGGGCGGCATCATCCTGATCTTTCCCGAGGGCACGCGACGCAGCCGCAGCCGGTCCTGCTGCCGTTGCGGGACCGGCGCGGCGCGGCTCGTCCTCGGGGCCGAGCGCGCCATGGGCGACACCGGCCGGCGTAACGCTCCTGCCCGTCGGCATGGTCTTCCACGACCCGGGAACGTTTCGGTCCGCGTCGGTCCAGGTCACGATCGGCGCTCCGGTCCATCACCACCGATCTCATCCACGGCTCATCGCGATCAGCCCCGAAGAAGCGGTGCAGCGCGCATCACCGCGCGACTGACGGGACGCCATCGGCGCCCAGGATCGTCGAGGCCCAGGACCAGTACTCGCTCGAGCTGCTCGCCGTGCTCGAGCGCGCATGGTGGGAGGAGGCGGCGCGCCGGGGCGAGTCCGCGCCCGCGGACGCGGAGCAGTCGCTGGCGTGGAAGCAACAGGTCATGCGCGCGGGACGGTATCTGCCGTTCGCGAGCCACACCGCGTCGCCGAGGTGCGGCACCGCGCATCGAGCTTCTACCGCAGCCACTTCCTGACGAGGTCGGCATCACCAGCGCCCAGCTCGGGCAGCCATATACATCCGGCCTCGTGATCTCCGTACGTCCTCACCAACGTGCTGTGGCTTGCGCTCGGACTCCCGCTGGCGTGCTGGGGATCGTCAGTCACGCCGCGCCGTACTGGCTCACCGGTCGGATCGTGGGCGGCTCGGGCGAACCTCCGAGGAGGAAGCGACGGACAAGATGGCCGTCGGCTTCGTGATCCATCCCTGCTCTGGTGCATCGAGGGCTGGCTCGTCTGGCGGCTCGCGGGCCGCGGCGCGCTGTTGCTGTTCATCCTGCTGATCGTGCCGTCCGGTTTGCTCGCGCTGGCCTGGCGTGAACGGCTCGGCCGCGTCGCGCGACAGGCGCGCGCCTTCCTGTGGTTCCTCGCCGACCGGGCTCCACCAGCGGCTGCTCGACGAGCGCCGCGCGCTCGCCGCCGAGCTGCGCGAGCTCGCCGACCGCGTGCCGGCCGAGGTACTCCGATCGGATCGGGCGGGCGATGTCCGCTAGCGGCTGGTCGCGATCACCGGGCGTCATCCTCGGCTCGCTCACCACGCTCAACGCGCTGAACTATCTCGATCGCTACGTCTCGGCAGGCGACCTTGCCGCCCTCATCCTGGCCGATCTCGCGATCTCGGATGCCCAGGGCGGTCTCCTGCAGTCTCTCTTCATCGTCGCGTATTCCCTGGCGTGCGGACCAGCCGGCTGGCTCGGCGACACCAGCAACCGTCTGCGCCTGGTCGCCACGGGTGTGTTCGTGTGGAGCATCGCCACGGTGGCGTCGGGTCTGCGCGCCGACGTACGGCTGGCTTCTGCTGGCCCGCGCCGTCATCGGCGTCGGCGAGGCGGGCTACGCGGTCGTCACGCCGTCGCTCCTGTCGGACTGCTACCCGGCCGAGCGGCGCGCGCGCGGGTGCTCGGTGTCTTCTACGCGGCGATCCCGATCGGCTCCGCCCTCGGCTACATCATCGGCGGCCTGATCGGCGAGGCGCACGGCTGGCGCGCCGCCTTCTTCGTGGCCGGCGCGCCCGGCGCCGCGCTCGCCTTCTTGCTGCTCTTCCTCACCGAGCCCGCGCGCGGGGCTCAGGACAGCACGCACAGCACGGCCACACCGCTCGGCCTGGTCTCATCGCTGCGCGCGCTGACGAGCCGCCGGAGCTACAACGTCAACACCGCGGCCCAGATCATCTACACCTTCAGCATGGGCGGCCTGGCGACGTGGATGCCGACCTACTTCGTGCGCGAGCGCGGCATCCCGCTCGGCAGCGCCGCGGCGACCTTCGGCCTGCTCCTCGTGGTCGCCGGCTTCGCCGGCACCTTGCTCGGCGGCCGCATCTCCGCGTCGGTGGCGCGGCGGCATCCCGGCGCCGATTTCATCGTGTCGGGCTGGTCGCTCGTGGCATCGATCGTCTTCACGCTGGTCGCGATCCTGGCGCCGCAGCCGGCCGTGTTCTGGCCGGCCATGTTCGTCACCTTGCTCCTGGTGTTCGTGAACATCGGGCCCCTCAACGCGGCCATGGCGAACGTGCTGCCGGCGGAGCTTCGCGCTCGAGGATTCGCGGTGACGACCCTCCTGATGCACCTGCTCGGGGATGCGGCCTCGCCCTGGCTCATCGGGGCCGCGTCGGATCAGGTCGGCCTCCGCACCCCGTCCTCATCACGGGCTGCCTTCTGGCGGTGGCCGGTGCCGTGCTTCTCGCGGGCCGCGCAACGCTCGAAGTGGACCTCCGCGCGGCGAGCGCACTCGTAGCGACGCCGATGAGGACGACTCGATGAGTGGAGCGGAGCCGCTCCCGATCCCGTTACCGCGACGGCGGCGGCGGAGGTGGCGGCGGCGCGCCGCTGGGGCGGCGGCGGATTACCCGCCGGAGGCGGGGCGGCGAACCCGATGTGGGCGGCGGAGGTGGCGGAGCACCTGCCGGAGGAGGCGGAACATTCGGCGGCCGGCGCGCCGCCGGGCATTCGCAGCGGTAGACGTCCGCCAGGATCATCCCGAGGTCGTCGGTCGAGAACGAAAGGACGGCCGTGTTGCCGCCGGAGCGCACGACCTTGCGCCTCAGATCTCGCAGCGAATCGTCGCTCACTCGAGAAACGAGCCCGCACCCCGACGCGATCGCAGCGGTCGGTGGACATCCGCACGTGACTCATCGCGAAGTGCTCGACGTCCTCGGCGCCCGCGCGAGAGACGCAGGCCGCTACCAGCAGCAACGCGGTGCCCGAGATCCGGCCAGCTTTGATCACGCCTGCCTCCAGACTCTACGAATAATGGTACACCTCGCTGGACGAAGAGGCGCGCGGTCGCGCGTTTACACGGCGGCGCTCGGACGCAGGTCGAAGAAGATGCTAGAGTGTCGTACCCGAGTGGCGGCCGCTCAGGATTTTTCCGGAATTATAGGCGGTGCTACCGCTCGCGGCGGGAGGCAAAGGTTCTCTGACAGAATGAGAGTCATCTGCGCATCGTGTCGAGTCGAGGGCCGGCCCGGCGACCTGGGCCAGAAGGCGCCCTTCGACGATCCCGCCGAAACCCACGGCTATTGCCCGCGGCATGCGGCACTGCTCCTCGCCTCGCTTCCGTCACTGTCGTTTCCGGACGTCGAGCTCTTGATCGTGGTCCGCCGTCACGACGTCCCGCTGTTCGAGTATCTCCAGCGGCGGCTGGATGGGGTCCGCGGGGTCAAGGTAATCCTCGAGCGCCGGGTCGCCGACCGGCGGCACGAGCTCCGCCAGCGGGCGCCCGATCGCCGCCGTCTGCGGCGGCGCCTCAGGCTCGGTCAGGCCTCGTCGCTCGGCTACACAGTGGTGCGGTTCCGGCCTCGATAGCCGGTCGGGGCAGGCCTCGCGCCGGGTGGCGATCTGTGGGCTACGGGGTCTGTTCCGAGATCAGGTCGAACGAGATCACCGTGAGCTGGTAGATCTGGTCCTCGCCGAGGGCCGGCAGGACGAAGAACGTGCGGGTTCCCGGCACCGCGTTGCCCCAGACCGATACCACGCTCTCGCGGACGACGGTCCCGGCGGCATCGACCACGACGGCGCGGACACGGATGCTGGTCACGCGCCAGCGGGAATCGTTGTAGATGTAGCCGTCCACGCCCGGCCGCATCGACGGCGGGCGACGCACCCATTCGATCCGGAAGGATTCGGACGTCGGACGGCCGGGGCCCTGCGCCTGCGCGACCGCGGCGGCGACGACGAGCGCCACCACCGCGATCAGCAGAACGCCGGGCCGCATTGCGATCGCTCTAGAAGACTTCGGCCAGCTTCAGCGGCTTGGGCTGCTCGCGCCGGTGGTCGCGTCCCGAAGTGCTCGGCGAGACCCTGACAGATGATCGGCAGCGCGATCGTGATGTCGCGCGAAGCACATGACGTTCGCGTTCCCGTGCGCCTCCTTGCTCCCAGGAGATGCACTCGGTCGCGAGAGTGGCGCCGCCGAGGCGCCGTAGACCGTGTTGTCGGTCGTGATCTGGATCGAGGCCTTGTGCGGGGTGGGATCCACGTTGCCGTGGCGGGTCCGCACGCTGGTCGCGGTGATCTGCAGGAAATCCTTCGGCACCCCACCGCCCAGGAAGACGACGGAGGTTCCCCGCTTCGACATCATGGCGTTGTCCATGATGTCCGTGGCGATCCGGTAGTCCTTGAAGAAGTCGACGACGGGCGCCTGCTCGGCCTTGGGCGAGGTGCTGTAGCCCTCGCCGATCGGGCCGTCCGGCAAGCCGCAGCAGAAGACGGGCACCTGGTTGCGCGCCGCCGTCGCGAAGGATCGACTTCTCGAAGCCCTTGGCGTTGAGCCAGTTCCCCAGCTCGAACAGCAGGCGGACCGTCGGGATCGTGGGCTTCCGCCAGGTGTCGGCGAGCTCATCGAAGAACCGGCCGGTGACGACCGTTTCCATCTGGTCGTACTTCTTGGACGAGACGATGTGGTCGTAGAACCGGTAGTAGCCCTTGTCGGCCAGCGCCACGTCGTCGACGTGCTCGGGGTCGACACGGTAGACACGCGCGCCGTCCATCATGTCGAGCAGGTCCTCGGAGATGTTGGCCGAGGTCGACGCGAGGACGTCGATGTAGCCGCGCTGGACCAGCCACGTAATGAGCGGCCACATCCCGGCGCTCGACATCGATGCGGCATAGCCCAGGCAGATGAGGCTGTCGCCCTCGATCATGGTCTTCCAGGCGTCGAAGGCCTCGCCGAGCTTCCGGCCTGGAAGGCGGACTTCCCCATCCGGCCGAGCAGGGACGGGACAGCTACCCCGTCCGGATGTCTTCCGCCACGGTCATGGGTTCGCGGACGAGGTTCGGGTCGTCGAATCGCGGCTCGCGAGTCATGTTCGCTCCTATCGCTGAGGAAGCCAGGTGCGCGACTTGGCGTGTTCGTCGGCGCGCTCGGTCCGCAGATAGCGGTAACGGCTGCCCCGAGCGACGAGGGCCTCCTGGACGCTCCCGCCGGAGAACTGGGCGAGGAGCCGGGGCACCACGAACGACCGGTCGAAGAACCGGCACGAGAAGATGTCGAAGTACGCGCGTTCCTCGCGGGGAAGACGTGAAGGGTCACGTGGCTCTCCGCGATCATCGTCATCGCGCTCAAGACGGGCTGCCCGTCCGAGGGTGGTGTCGCGGATGACGTAGGGCCGCATGATCGGGTCATGCCGATCTCGGCCGGGAGCCGATCGAAGAAGCTGGAACAGGGAATCGAGGTCTTGCGGGCCCTGGTACGCGTCGATGTTCAGGAACAGATGGGGCCCGAAGTCGTTCTCGACGTCTGGCTCGGAGTCCTTCAGGTCCTGCCGTTCTACGGTCCGGACACTGGTGAGCGCGCACGGAAAGACCGCCTCGAGTAGCGCCCGGAGCTTGGCCGGGTCGAACTCGTCCGGCGCCACCAGATCGGCGAAGTACGTCTCACGGAACGAGAAGGTGTGGGCGTGAAGTGGCCGCCCGCCAGGAACACGAACGCGCTGATCCCACAATCCTCGGGCACGACCCCGTTGTAGTACGGCAGCACGAAGGCCGGCATCGCGCGCTTGAGTCCGAGCTGCGCCGGTGCGTCCTCGAGTACTTCCTGGATCAGGTGAGCGTCGTCGAAGCGAGAGCGGAATCCCCGAAACCCGTCGATCGTGAAGTGGAGCATTCTGCCTCCCTCCCGGCGCCTTGACGCCGTTGCGGTCATATTAACGCGGTTCTCGTCGTCCTTTAACACCGAAACGTCGAATTATCGCCGCGAGCAGCCACGGAGCATGCCGCTGGATGAGGACCGCGGCCTTCCGAAGCCGGTGATCACCACTTCGCGGCGCCGCCGCGCGACCGCGCGCACGATTTTTCGCGCCGCGGTCGGCGTCGCCATGACGAGCGCGGCGGGAATCGGACGGCTGGGCGCCTCGGCGCGCCAGACGCCGCGGTTGTCGACCTGACGGATCTCCGATTCGACGAACCCCGGGCTGATCAAGGTCACCGCGACGCCGTGCGGAGCCAGCTCGTGGCCGAGCGCCGCGGCCAGCCCGTGTACGGCGAACTTGCTCATCGAGTAGGCCGACGAGCCGGGAACGCCGACGTGGCCGCTCACGCTTCCGATCAGGACGAGGCGGCCGCGGGTCTTCTTGAGCTCGTCGAGCGTTGCGTAGACCGTTCTGAGGACACCGAAGACGTTGGTCTCGAACTGGCGGCGGTAGTCGTCGAGCGACAGGCTCTCGAGGGTCCCGGCGACTCCGAATCCGGCGTTCGCGACGACGACGTCGAGCCTGCCCAGGGCGGCTCGGGCTTCGCGAGCGGCGCGCTCGAGGTCGCCGTCGCGGGTGACGTCGCAGGTGATCACCACGGCGCGGCGCCCGGATCCGGCTGATCTCGTCGGCGAGCGCTTCGAGCCGGTCCCGGCGGCGAGCCACCAGCGCCACGTCACCGCCCTCACGGGAGAATTCTCGAGCGAGGGCGGCGCCGATGCCCGACGAGGCACCCGTGATGAAGATCGCGTTGCCGGCAAACGCTGGCAGCGTCCCCCAATGGCGCGCTATGGGTTCTGTAGGATCATGGCCTCGTCGGCGTAGGCGATGGCGGTCTTGGCCTTGCGGACCGCGTCGCCGTGGTCGCGCTTGGTCTTGGCGTTCTCGTGGTGGGCTTTGGCCTCGGCCAGGAGCTTCTTGGCTTCGTCGATGAGCTGCCGCGTCTCGGGGCTCACCTTGCCCGCCTCGGCCTTCTTGATCGTGTCCTCCGCCTGCTTGATCACGACCGGGCAGTTGTACGCCCAGGAAGCCGAACCGAGGAGGACGAGCGTTGCGGACACGAGCAGGACGACGAAAATCTCACGCCGGCATTCTAACGTGATCCGGCGCGAGTTCAGCCGGGCGGCGCATTTTTTTGACGAGCGGGCGCGCGGCGGACGGCGCGGCGGCGCCGGTCAGCGCAGTGAGAGCGTCGCCTCCGGCACGCAGCGGCTCATCCGGCAGGCGGCCAATCCCTCGAGAATCGTCCAGTCTTCGACCGCGAGCTCGTCATCCTCGGGCGACTCGGAGCGCACTTTCGCCGCGGCGCGCTCGAAGCTCTGAAGGGCGCGCTCGCGCTTGTCCTCGCACGACGTGGCCGAGTCGAACTTCTCGAGGGTCCGCCAGCTCGACACGGGCGCCGCCGTGTCCTGGAGCGCGGTGAGGAGCGCCTCGGTGCGGTCGGCGGGCACGGCGATCGTGAGGATCTTGTAGACCTTCGTGACGAGGCGAACCTGCTCTTCGCCGGGGCAGGCTCGCGACGGCGGCGCTGCACTTCGGAGTCGGAGTTCGCCGCGTACACCTTCATCAGCATGCGCCGCTCGGGCACCGGCGGCGGCGTCGACCAGGAGCCAGCCGTCTCTAGTCTGGGCGGCGACCTCTCCGGCCAGGGCTAAGACGGCGACGGCCGCCGCCGTCGATCGCGAGACATCGTACGGGCGAAGCAGGTGCGTGGCAGGTCCCTCCTGCCCCATCCGAGTCAGCAAAAAGATCGCCACGCCCGGAGAGCGCAGACAATCAATAGTTTCCAGAACGGGTGCTCCGGCCGTCTGACAGAAATGACGGGCGGGCACGTGCCCGTCCGGCGCGCGGGGCGTCCGGGCTAGCGCCCTTCGGAGCCCGACTGCGGCAGCAGTCGCTCCACCTTTCCCGCGAGGTCCCGGCTGACGAGGGCCTGTAGGGCGACACGCAGATCGGGTCTCTTGTCCATGAACGCGCGCAGGCTCTGGAGCGGCCAGCTCATGTACCGCGCGGGTTCGGTGAACGTGGCCTCCACCGGTGAGGGAGACCCCGTCAGGGCGAGAGCCGTACCGATAATAGTGGCCGGGCTCGAGCCGTCCCACCGGCTCTTCCCTGCTTGCGGACTTCCGCGCTCCCCGCGATGGAAATGCAGAGGCGTGACACCGGCTCACCCTCGGTCAGGACCTTTTCGCCGGCCGCGCCGCTTTTCCACTCGCCCACGAGCGTCAACGAGACGAACTCGCGCGGGCGCAGCGATCTGAAATCCAAGGTCGTAGAGCCTTTGCTCGTCGTCGGACAGCACGACCGGCCGGCGCTCGAGATAGATGCGCGAGATCTGATAGAGATTGATCGCGGTGAACACCACGGCCCAGAGGATCGGCGGCCACAGCACGGTGTGCTGCAGCAGGAAGTAGGGCATGTTGGTCAGCGCCGCCGCGACGGCAGAACCAGCGCAGCCACAGGATGTTCCGCACCGAATACGAGACGAGCAGCAGGATGTTCGAGAAATGCACGAGGTAGTCGATAGGTTGAATGTTCATCCCGGACCTCCGCGGAAGAGACGGTCATGCGGAAAGATGGTCGGGGTGAGAGGATTTGAACCTCCGGCCCCCTGCTCCCAAAGCAGGTGCGCTACCAGGCTGCGCCACACCCCGTCGGCAAGCGCGTTCGAATCGGTTCGGGTCTGACTATATCACCCGCTCAGAAGCCGCCGGGCCGCCGCCAGCGCGAGACCGCGATGGCTCACGCGCGCCTTCTCCTCGTCCGTCAGCTCGGCGAAGGTCCGGCCGAGCGGCGGATAGAAGAACACCGGGTCGTAGCCGAAGCCTTGGCCGCCTCTCGGCGCTTCAGCGATCACGCCGTCGGCGACGCCCTCCACCACCTTCTCGGGGCGTCCCCCGCCCGCCAGCGCGATCACGCAGCGGAAGCGCGCGGTCCGACGCGGCGTCGGCACGCCCGGAGCCGCTCGAGCAAGAGTGCCCAGCGGCCTCGATCGTCGAGCCCCGGGCCGCCGAATCGCGCCGTGTAGAGGCCGGGCGCGCCGTCGAGCGCGTCGACCTCGAGCCCGGAGTCGTCGCCCAAGGCCAGCGGCACCGGTCAGCTCCGCGGCCACGCGCGCTTTGACGAGCGCGTTCTCGGCATACGTCGCCCCCGTTTCCTCCGGCAGGCGGGCCCCGGAAATGTCCGCCAGCATCCGGATCTCGAACGGGACCGAACCGAGCAGCGCGACGAGCTCGCGCCCCTTGGCGGGATTGAGTGTGGCGAGGACGAGAACCGGTCTAGAGGGTGAAGACGCGCTCGGCACGCGTTTCGAGGGCGCGGCGCTGGAGCGCGACGAGGCGGCGGATGCCCGCCTCGGCGATCGCCAGGAGCGAGTCGAGCCGGGCGCGGCCGAAGGGCACCTGCTCGGCGGTGCCCTGCACCTCGACGAACTCGCCGCCGCCGGTCATGACGACGTTCATGTCCACCTCGGCGCTCGAGTCCTCGACGTAGTTCAGGTCGAGCACCGCCTGGCCGTGCACGACGCCGACGCTGATCGCGCCGACGCAGTCGCGGATCGCGGCCGACGGCTGCAGGACGGGCACGCGGGAGATCGCGTCGGCCACCGCGACGAAGCTGCCCGTGATGGCCGCGGTCCGGGTGCCGCCGTCGGCCTGGATCACGTCGCAGTCCACCCACACCGTGCGCTCGCCGAGCTTGCTCCGATCGATGACCGCCCGGAGCGCGCGTCCGACGAGCCGCTGGATCTCCTGCGAGCGTCCGCTCGGGCCGCGGTTCTCGCGCGCCATCCGCGTGTTGGTCGATCGCGGAAGCATGGCGTATTCGGCGGTCACCCAGCCCTGGCCCTGACCTTTCAGGAAGGGCGGCACCTTGTCCTCGACCGACGCGGTGCAGATGACCTTCGTCGCGCCGAACTCCACCAGCACGGAGCCCTCCGGATGAAGGAGGTAGTCCCGTGTGATCGTGACGGGGCGAAGCTGGTCGGGAGCGCGGCCGTCGGGGCGTGCCATGGCGCTATCGGGTCCGCGTCACCGTCGGGGTCTCGGCCGATGCCCGCGCCCGCTGGTCCCAGGCGCGCTTGTACTCGGCGAGGCCGGAGAAGATCGCGCGGGCGATCTCGTCCCGGTACTTCGTGTCCTTGAGCTTCCGCTCTTCCCTGGGATTCGTGACGAAGCCGATCTCGAGCAGGACGGCCGGCATCGCCGCGCCGCCCAGAACATAGAACCCGGCCTGCTTCACGCCGCGGTTCGAGATTCTCAGGGTTTGCGTCATCGAGTCGTGGACGACCTCGGCCAGGCGCGAGGACTCGACCTGGAACTCGGACTGCGCCAGGTCCCAGAGGATCGCCTTCACGATGTCCACCTGGCCCGCGCCGCGTCCGGTCGGCTGCTCGAGCTGGACGACGCCGTTCTCGAGCGCGGCCACCTGACGGGCGGCGCTGTCCGTGGCCTCCGACGACAGGAAGTACGTCTCGACGCCGTCGGCGGCGGCTTCTCGGTGGGCGTTCGCGTGGATCGAGACGAACAGATCGGCGTGCTGCTTGTTCGCGTAGCTCGTGCGGTCGCGCAAGGTGACGAAATTGTCGGAGTCCCGCGTGAGCAGCACCTTCATGCCCAGTTGCGCCGCGACGAGCTTCGCCACGCGGCGCGTGACGTCGAGCACCAGATCCTTCTCCATGAGGCCGGTCGGCCCGGTCGCGCCGGAGTCGTGGCCGCCGTGGCCGGCGTCGAGCACGATCGTCTTCAGCGGGGTGAGCTGCTCCCGGCCCTCGCGGGCACCCGGATCGACGGGCCGGGCCACGTCGAGCACGATACGCGGCGGATCGGCCAGGGTGGAGGCGCGGAGCGTCCCGGCGGTGCCCTCGTAGACCACGCGCAGGAGCCCGTCGGACCCGGCGCGATCCACGCGCACCTCCGAGATCAGCCCGTCACCGATCTCCCTGATTGTGCGCGCCGCTTCCGAGGCCGACGAGCCGCACCCGCGCTTCCTTGGGTCCGCTCGACTCGATGCGATGCGTGACGGCCGACGACGTCTCGACGACGATGCGCGTGAACGACGGATACGATCTGACCCGCACGTCCTCCAGGTTGACCTCGGGCGGCGCGGCCGCGAAGCGCGCGCTCGTCGGGCCCGGCGCCGCGCTCGCCACCAGGGTCGGCACGAATCCGGCCGACGAAGGACTCGGGCACCAGCCACACGCCGCGCTTCACCCGCACGGGCGCGTCGAGTACGACCGGCTTACCGTTGACGAGCACCTGCGACCAGTTGCGCGTGAGCGTGACGACCTGGCTCCCCGCGCGCAGCTGCGCTCGCGTGCTGGCGGGGGTCGCGACGACCTTGGCCGGCGGCGAGCCCTTGCTTTGCATCGAGGCGGCCACCCGCGTGAGCTCGACGTACGGGCGCCCGTCGTGGGTCACGATGGGCAGAAGCGCCGTCGCCGCCCAGCCCGTCGAGGCGAGCAGGAGCACGATCAGGGCGCCGGCCAGACATTTGGCGCTCATCGGGAGCCAATTCTAACAACGGACCGCGCAAGGGAACGGCTTTATAGGGGGACCTAGTCCGAGGTGGTTCTGGGCTCCCGGGGACGCATCGCGGCGAACGCGACCAGGCCGATCGCGACCCACGTGGCCTCACGAAGGCGCCGCACCAGGCTGAAGGAGATCGCCGTGGTGGCGGAGAGCCCAAACGTCGCGGCCGTGGCCACGAAGCCGCCCTCGAGCACGCCGAGGCTTGCCGGCACCAGGAAGGTCGCCACCTTGATGCCCGTGCCGGACGCCTCGATCACGGTGGCGGTTGCCAGCGAGACCTCGCTGCCGAGGAATTTCAGGATGAGCCACGTCTCGACCGCGCCCAGGGCCCAGGCGATGGCGTGAAACCCGATCGAGAGACCGAGCCGGCCCGGCGCGGTCCGGTAGAACTGGCCGAGCGAGTCGTCGACGCGGCCGAACATCGCCTGAACCTTCGCCGGGCGAATCCCCAACCGCTCGAGCAGCCGCCCCGTCCAGCCGAGCATGCCGCGCATCTGGACCAGAACGAACAGCCCCAGGGCGATCGCCTCGATGACCAGGAACCACAGCATGCCGTAGAGCAAGGTCGACCCGGCCAGGCCCGTCTCCCACGCGACCAGGACCCCCAGCAGGAAGAAGAGCCCCTGACCCAAGGTGATCGTCGTCTTGGCGACGATCACCGACGCAGCGTGGCGTCGAGCGGCGCGTACCCGCGGAGCAGCCAGGCCTTGACGGCCTCCCCGCCCACCGCGGCGGTCGGCGTGGTCATGTTGAACGCCTCGCCGGCGAGCCGGGACGCGGCGAGCGCGCGGAACGGCACGATCTCGTGCATGAAGGCATAGCGCCAGCCGAGCGTGTCGAACAGCGCGACGAGCACGGCGGGAAAGCACAAGATGACGGCGAGCCGCCAGTGCAGATCGGCGATCGACGCGAGGACCACCGCCGGGTCGTTCTGCGCGACGAGCGCGGCCAGCAGCGCCACGCCGAGCACGAGGAGCGCGACGCGAAGGTAGCGCAGGTCAGCTTTCCCGGTAGAGGATGAGGGACACGCCGATCAAGGTGAACGCGACCGGCCAGATACGCCCGGCAAGCCGGCCGGACGGCGCCGGCAAGCGCAGCTCGAGCCAGCGCGACCACCCCGTGATCATCGCCAGCACGCCCAGGGGGACGTGCGTGATCTCGATCAGGTACTCCTGCTTCAGATTCAAGCCCGCATGCGAGTGCGTGAGGAGCAGCCCGCCGCCGACGGCGCAGAGCAGCGGGAAAACGAGCGCGGCTCCGTGGACGCGGACGCGGTCGGTGCGGACCAGCCACTCGAAGATGCCGAAGGCGATGACCAGCAGGACGAAGATGCGATGCTGCAACACCTCGGGATAGCGCATGCTCTCCCAGAATCCGAGCGGCCCGAGCGGCCACGCGCCCGGATCGTTGCGAACGAGCAGGAAGCCCGCGAGGCCGAGGAACACGAGCGGCCAGTGCCGCGCCCATCGCGCGCGTCCCGTCGCGTGCACGAGAGCCAGCAGGCCCATGGCGAGCACGAAGAGCCCCGCCCAGTGGTGATTGAACTCCGACCATGCCCGGTCGGCGTCGGTCCGCGGCGCGTTGCGGTCGTCCACCGGCATATCCGCGATCTTCGGCGACGTGAGCACGGGCCAGCGCGGCGCGAAACGGACGCCGACTTCGGCGAGCGAGGCGCGGTCGGCGACGACGTCACTCGCGGGCGGCAACGACGTCAGCGACGCGGCGACGAACAGCACCGTCGCGCCCAGGCCGAACTCGACTTCGACGAAGCGCCGCAGCCGCGCCACCGAGACGTTGGCGGAGTCGGGCAGGCGTCGCACGGCGAAGAAGTTGGCCGCGCCCAGGAGCAAGACTCCGCCGAGGATCGCGACCTTCGTGAGAATCATGCTGCCGTAGGAGGTGCCGAGGAGCGCGCCCGGGCTGTCGACGTAGGAGAACGTGAGTCCCACACCCGCGAGGACCAGGATCACGACCGAGACGAAGGCCATCGTCGAGAAGCGCTTGAGCAAGCTCCCCGACCACCCGGCCTCCGCGCGTGATAACGCGGCGATCGTCAGATGGAGCAGCCCGCCGATCCACACGCCGGCCGCGAGCTGATGCAGCGCGTCGAGGACCAGGAGCACGGCGCGGGGCCCGAGACGGCCGGCGGCGTGGCTCGTCCACGCGCTGCCCGCGCCGAGGAGCACCGTCAGCCCGGCGAGCGCGATCCACCAGAGACGTGGCTCGGGACGCTTGACCAGAGCCGCACATCCGAGCACGAGCCCGACGCAGGCCAGAATGCGGACGATGCCCGCACGAAAGAAGCTCGTCCGAGCGACCTCGGCGATGGGCCATCCGCCCGCGGCATCGCCGAGGACGGAGAGCTGGACCCCCAGCGAGAGCCCCTGGGCGACGGCGACGACCGCGGCCCCAAGCGCTGTCAGCCAGAGGCTGCGCACCAGCGCGCGCGCGCGCAGCACCGCCCTCGCCGAGGGTCGGACGCAGCAAGAGCAGAGCGAAGAGCACGCCGCCGATGGCGACCGCCTGGCCGCACAGGGCAAGCCCTCGGAGCAGGACGTCGACGAACCCGGCCACCGCGACTCAGGCGCGCCGCCGCGCCCCGACCCAGAGAAGGAGACCGAAGAAAATCGGCGTGCCGATCGACGCGAGGATCAGAAACCAGTGGGCCTTGCCGAACGCGGACATGACGATGACCAGATAGATGAAGTCTCGCGAAGAAAACGCCTCGGCGAAGCGCGCGATCCACATGGCGTCGCCGCCGACCGCCGTGTCCAGCATGATGTCGCGTGACTGGCGGGCGGCCGCGCCGAGGGTCGCGATCACCGTGAGCGGCGCCCAGCGCCAGCGGCCAGGTGGCGTCCTGCGCGAAGCTCAGACCGACCGCCATGCAGGAGAAGACGCCGACGTGGACGACGTTGTCGCCCCAGAAGTCGAGGATCGCGCCGTGCGGCGACTCCATGAACTTGAGCCGGGCGAGCTCGCCGTCGCAGCCGTCGAGGATCGAGTGCGTCAGGAACAGGAGCGCCCCGACGAGCTGGTAGACGGGAGACGCCGACAGGAAGAACGGCGCGCCGAGCAGCCCGATCCCCACGCTCACGACCGTCATCATGTCGGGCGTGACGCGAGTCAACGCGAGCCGGCGCGTGATCGCCAGCGAGATCTTCCGCTCGAAGTGGCGCGACATGAAGCCCCTCGCGCTGCTTGATCAGGCTTCGCAGGAGCCACGTCTCGGCCGGCCGGGTGTCGGCCGCTTCGGAGAGCGGGAAGCGCCCGGTCTCGTCGACCTCGAGCTTGGACTCGTCGAACCGGACGCGCAACGTCGCCATCAGCTCGCCGATGTCTCGGCATTGCGTCGCGGCCGCGAGCACGAACGCCGGGTCGTCGGTGTCGATGACCGCGGCGAGCTGTCCGTCGGCGTAGACGCGCTCGGACTCGACTCGGCCTCGCGGAGCGCCCGGAGCCATTTGGCCTGGGGCACGACGTTGGCCGGGAGGATGACGATCCGGCGGCGCGAGTCGGGCGGCGGCGCGCCGCTCAGCACGCGCGCCGTCGTGCCGGCGAGCAGCCGCTCGGCGTCGTCGTGACCGCTCTGCACCAGCACACGCGAGAACCCCGCGCGCGAGCCGGCCAGGACGATGCGGCGCAGCAGCGGAAGCCCCGCGACCACGGTGTCGGGCGCCACGCTGGTCGCGGTCCCAGGCTCGGGCGGCACGACCACCAGCAGACTGTCCTCCGACTGCACGGAGACCGAGACCGCGGTCGTCAGACCGGGACTCCCGCGATCGCAATCCGCGGCCGCCCTGCCGGCTCGATTCACGCGCCGCATGCTCGGAGCGCGACGCAGAGCCGCGCTTCGGCCAGATTCGCGCCGCGCGGCGCCGCCCCCGTCGTCTCGGCGAGGAACTGGCTCGCCACCGCATCGAACCAGTCCGGGTGATGCGAGCCGTCCGACATCGGCGGCGGGCACGGCCACGAGGAATCCGCGCCGGGGTCGTCACTCTTGAGCACGAGCGTGTCGTCGTGCAGCTCGAGCGTTCCGGCGGTTCCGCCGACCTCGGCCCAGTTCCGCCTGACGTCCGACGCCCACGTCAACAGGATCTCGGCGGTGGCGTCCGGCATAGGTCACGCGCACCGTCGCGGTGTCCTCGACGTCCCACGTGACGTGTCGCCGCCGCTCCAGCCGGGCGCTCACCGACAGCGGCGGCTCGCCGATCCAGCGCTGGATGACGTAGAACACGTGCCATCCATGATCGGAGAGCACGCCCCCACCCGCGACGGCCGGATCGACGCGCCAGTTCCCGCTGCGCTCGTCGCCGGCCAGCGCGGGCCGGGTGCGCAGGGTGTGCCAGATCACGTGCTTGACCCGGCCGATGCGGCCTTCCTGGATCAGCTCCGCCGTGCGGCGCACGATCGGCGCGTGGTGCCAGTTGTGGACCGTATAGAGGACGCGGCCGGTCCGCTCGGCCAGACGGGCCAGCGGCCCCAGATCGTCAGGGGCGCTGACCAGCGGTTTCTCGCAGAGCACGTGCCGGCCGCGCTCGAGCGCTCCGCGGATCAGCGCGGCGTGACTGCTCGGCGGGGTGCAGATGTCCACGAAATCGACGGACGCCTCGGCCAGGAGCTCCGCGGAGGTCGTGTACCAGCGCGCGCCGGGAGCATGAGCCGAGACGAGCGCGTGCTGCTCCGGCCGCGCGTCGGTGACCGCGACGATCTGCACGTCGCGACGGCGGCGCCAGCCTGGCAGGTGGCCGTGCAGGGCGACGTTGCCCAGGCCGATGATCGCGCCGCGCTGCATCCTATCGAAGCCCGTGATCTCTGACGACCACCTCGAGCGCCTCGTCCAGGATCGCGAGTCCCGCCAGCGCCGCGTCCTCTTTGATCGTGAGCGGCGGGTTGAGGCGAACTGACGGCGCGTAGGTCATCGCGACGAGACCACGGCGGAGGCATTCCTGGTAGAGCGCCTGCGTGACCGTCTTCGATAGCGGCTGCTTGGTCGCCCGGTCGCTGACGAGCTCGATGCCGAGCATCAGACCGCGCCCGCGCACCTCGCCGACACACCGGTACTTCTCCTTCAGCTCCTCGAGCCGTCCGAGCATGACCTTGCCCACGCGCTCGGCGTTCTTGACCAGATCTTCCTTCAAGATGATCTCGAGCGCGGCGAGGCCGGCGGCCGAGGCGAGCGGGCTGCCGCCATAGCTCGACGAGCTGGCGCTCGGATTGACCAGGGCTTCGACGACGTGATCTTGTCGGTCGAGATCACGCACGAGAGCGGATAGCCGCCGCCGACGCCTTTGCCGACGGTCATGATGTCGGGCACGACACCGTCGTGCTCCGCGCCCCACATCGCCCCGGTTCGTCCGGAAGCCGGTGATCATCTCGTCCGCGATGAACAGTGCGCCGTGCTCGCGAGCGATCCCGGCGACCGCGCGCAGAAATCCCTCCGGCGGGATGATGTTGCCCGCCGTGCCCTGCATCGGCTCGACGATGATCGCGCCGATCTCGCCGGCGGTCTGGTAGCGAATGACGTCGCGCGCGAACTCCGCGCAAGCGATCCCGCAGTCCGGGTACCGGAGCTTGAGGGGGCAGCGATAGCAGTCCGCGTACGGCGAAGAATAGCGCCCCGGCATGAATGGCCCGAGGTGGTGCTTGAACTCGCTGCCGAGCAGCGGCAACACGCCGCCGGTCTTGCCGTGGAAGCCGCCCCAGAACCCGAGCACCTCGCTCTTGCCGGTTGCCGCGTGCGCAAGCCGCAGCGCGGCCTCGACCGCCTCCGCGCCGCCGGAGAACATCTGGATGCGCGTGAGCCCCTCGGGCGTGACCGAGCCGAGCAGGTCGAGGAACTTGGCCCGTATCTCGGTGGTGAAGCTGCCGAAGGTGATCCGCTCGACTTGACGCTTGAGCGCCTCGACGTAGTGCGGATGGCAGTGGCCGATGCTCCCGACCGCGATGCCGGCGATGAAGTCGATGTACTCGTTGCCGTCCTCGTCGATCAAGGTGCAGTCGACACCGCGCGCCATCGCGAGGCCCGCGTAGAGCGAAAAGCCCTGGGAGCCTGATGCCAGGTGCTTGCGTTCCTGAGCGACGATCTTCTGCGACCGCGGTCCGACCTCACGCCGTTCGGTCAACGCTTGCCTCCCGAGAATCGAAGCGCCAGGTACGACGCGATCGCGGCCGAGGCCTCGTCGCGATAGAGCGCGAAGCTCGGCCACGCGTTCACGTCCAGAAGCACCAGCTCGCCGGTTGGCGTCGCGATCGCGTCGCCGCCGTACACTTCGAGGCCGAGCGCCGCGGCCGCGCGGCGGACGAGCCGCGCGAGCTGACGCTGGTCGAGCGGGTTGCCGGAGAGCTTCTGGTCCTTGTGATAGAACCAGCGGAACCAGGGCGGCTCGCGATGCGGCCCACCGCCGGCGCCGATCCCGTAGAACTTGATCAGGTCGCCTTCGACGTGCGGCTGGAGCACGGCGCGCTTGATCCCGCGCTGGGCGAGCCCTGCGGAGCGCGGTCTCGACGTCGGCGGCCGTCGACGCGCGAACGACGTCGCCGTCCTGCGTGTTGTGGACATCGCCGCGCTTCACCCACAGCGGCTGCGGCTCGCCTCCGGCGTCTCGCTCGTGGCGACGATGCGGCTCGGGATGAAGGGCACGTTCGCCTCGTCGAGCACGGCGATCATCCGGTCACGATAGGTGTTGCGCACGGCGCGGGGGTGTTCACGTGGGGCACGCCGCTCACCTCGAGTGCCCGCAGGCGCTCGAGCACCTCGACCCGCTCGCACATGAGGAAGACGAAGCGCGGCCCGGTCTCCGCGGCCTCGGTCACCTCGTCCGCGGTCTTGAGCTCGACGTGAAAGCCCTTCGCTTCCAGGTGCTTGCCGGTCAGCCTCAGAATTTCCGTGTCGTCGGACTCGCGGCCCGGCGAATGGGTCGATTCGCGAAAAATTCCCCAGCAGACTCTGCTCACTCTCGAGCCCTCCTCGATCGATCTATGATACCCGCCCCGCCAAGGCGAGCGTCTCGGCCAGCGCCACGTCGTCGGCCCGATCCACGTCGACGACCTGCTCGATGATCTCGCCGTACAGCGGCGCGCCCGAGCGCGCCAGCCATTTCAGAAAGTCGCGCAGCCGTCCGAGCCCGGCCGGCGGCGTGAGTGTGCGCACCGCTTCGGGCACCAGGTACATGCCGGCGGTCACGAGATCACCCGCGTCGCCGCCGACGTCCTCGATCCGGCCGTCCGCCGCCATGGCCACGCGCAGCGGCTTCTCGTCCGCGACCAGCGGCGTCACGGCCAAGACCGTCGCGTCGATCGGCCGCCGCGCCGCGGCCTCGACGAACCGGACGAAGTCCGACTCGACGCACCACGCATCGACGGTCGAGACGAGCATCCGGCCGCCGGGATGACGGCGGATCACCTCGCCGAAGCTCTCGAGCGACGATCGCGTCGTCTTGACGATGAAGTCGATGTCGAGATCGGGGAAGCGCGCGCGGATCCAGTCGACGCACTCGCGCTCCTGCTCGTTCATGATGATCGCGAGTGGCCCGACGCGCGCGGCGCGAAGATTGCGAATGGTCGACTCGATCAGCGGCACCCCGGCGATCGGCACCATCGGCTTGGGCATCGCGAACCCGCCCTGGCGCAGCCGGCTGCCTTCACCCGCGGCGATGATGCCGCCCGCGAACGACGCGCTCACAGCAGAATCGCCTCCAGCTCGCGAAGCGAGCGAATCTGTCGATCGTCTCGGCAGCACGGAGCCGCCGCGGACGCCTCGGCGCCGACGAGCCAGATGTGGCGCATGCCGACGCGCGCGCGCGCCCGCCATGTCCCGCGGCAGAGAATCGCCGACGAAGGTCGCCTTCGCCGCGGAGACGCCGAGCGCGTCGAGCGCGTGCTGGAAGATTCGCGGGGCCGGCTTCGTGCATCCAACCTCCGCCGAATCGACGAGCACACCAAACAGTTGACGAATACCGGCATCCTCGCACACCTGCGCCAGGTTTCCGTAGAAGTTGGAGACGATGCCGAGCCGGTAGCGCCGGCTAAGCTCGCGCAGCAGCGGCGTGTTCCCGTCGAGCGTCCGCAATGAATCGCTCAGGAATCGGCCCGCGACGCGAGCCGCGATGTCGGGATCGGGGAGCTCGAGCGTCGCCGCGACACCCGCGGCCAGGCGCTCGACGGTCGCCCGGAACGAGGTCGTCACCGGCAGGGTGCCGACGAGCGCGTCGTCGGCCGCATAGAAGGCAGGATCGAAGCGGTCGGGCGCCATGACGGCTCCCTCGTCGCGGAACAGCCGATACACCCGCTCTTTCCACGGAAGCCCGTCGGCGTCCAGAGTCCCGCCGAAGTCGAACAATACGGCAGCTCGGTCGTTCGCGATCAAAGACGAGTCAGCGCCGTCGAAGTTTGTGGACGCGGTCGCAACCAATTCGAACCGTTGCCGAGGGTTCCTTCCGCGTCGATATCATCCACACTGTACCACCGTTTGTTTATTTGCAAATTACTGAGAAAGCAGGCGAATTACGTCGCTTGGGGATGTCGGTCTGTGCGATCGCGCGCGCCCTGAAAGTCGACGATAAAGACGGTGAGCAAAGGCCCTCCAACATGGCGACCGTCGGTTACCGAAAGGGGCGGCTGACGCCTCAGAAAATCTGGCAAAAACTGGCTCGAGAACTGGCCCGGACGCACCGAATAATGCCCGCGCCGGACAGCTGGTTGCGCCAGCCACCCCAACCGTGGACAAAATGAGGTAGCCATAGTCGATTTCGAGGAGGACGCATGCCACGCACTTCAACCAGTTTCCAGCCCGGACACAAAGGAATGGGCGGAAGGCCGAAAGGCACCCGCAACGGTTCGAGCAACGCCTGGCGCGTGGCTGCGGAGAGCGCTGGGGACGTGGGCCGTCGTGCCGGACCAGCTTCAATCTGGACTCCTGAGCAGACTCACAACGATGACTCTGGCTCAGCTAGTCAGGATTCGCTGAGGTCCTCCGCAGAGGCGAGCCGCTCACATCCAGCGATCGACTCATGTCAGACACATATTCAAAACAGGAGGATTCGAGATCTCTTTCGGGAACAAACGAGTCCCAAACAGGTACGCCTCTCCTCCGGTGCTCACTCAAGCGCGACCGGCTGGGAGAGCGACCGGACGCTGGCGCCCGCAGGCAGTGAAGAAAGCCCTGGATCTGGAGCGAGACCTGGGAAAGTACATATGGAGGCTCTGCAAGCCAAGCGGAACCTCAAAGACGAGGGTTGCTGAGTTGACCAACGCGATCGCTGCTCTCAACGTTTAATGGCCGGCTGCGGGATGAGTGTTTGAATGTGCACCAGTTCGCGTCGCTCGCGGACGCGAAGGCCAAGATCGAAACGTGGCGGCTCGACTACAATCAGCGTCGGCCCCACAGCTCGCTCGGCGACCTGACCCCGAACGAGTTCGTGGCGCGATGTCAGGGAATGCGGGTGGCCGAGCCAGTCGCCGTTTCTAGTTGAGAGCTGTCTCGTTAAGGGGCCAACGTCAGCGTTGCTGAGGCCGTGATCGGCGCCCGTCAGCATAGTGGGCAGCGTTCGACGGGATCAACCCGCAGTGTCATCAGATAGCGAGCCTCGCGCCGACAGCCACAACGGTCGCCGGCGTCGAGCATCCAAAAGTAAACCCCGCTAGCGCCGACCGTGCAGTATGTCGCACCAGCGCCGGTTGTCGTCGCCGCCCGCCTCAGCGCTCCCCGAGAGGTACGCGGAAGCGCTCACCACGTCGTCGTCGGCGCCATCTCGCGCCGGAGAGTGGGATTCGCACCAGCGCACGTCGAGAATGTCCAGGCTCGGGTCGGCATCGGGCTCACAACCGGGGCAATATGCGCGCGCGACATAAGCGGTGTCCGGAAGGAAATCCGTCAACGCTGCGCTACTCATGTCACTGCACCTCCTGCCTTTACGATGCCGAGCCAGGTCAGGAGGTTTCGCTGTCTACATCTTCCTATCATTCAAGAGTGCGACCGCGCAGACGTGTCGGCCACGTGACCGGATCTCCGACGCGATCTCCCGCGCCAGAGAAGAGAGCAACCGGTCTCATCCCTTGGACGAGCGCCTGGTAGCCCTGTCCGGCAACAGGCTCGTTGATAGTGGAGCGCTTCAGGGGCGAGCTCGTTGCCGTCCTTACCGATCAAGGCGCCACCGCGCGTCCAGGGTCGCCTGCCGCCCGGGCCAGCCCTCGAAGCGCAGTACCGCGACGACCACCTGATAATCGAGCACTCGCGCGACTCCGCCGCGCCACGGAAAGACCGCGATCCGCTCTCTCCCAGTCAACTCCTCTCACCGAAGGACTACGGTGACCTGAGCCACCCTTCGAAGCTGAACTCGATCTGCGTCGCCAGCCACACGTACCAAGACACCTCGTCGTGCTGCGCGAGAAGGCCATGTAGAGCGCCTTGCGGGCTGCGGGCGCCCGATTCCGGTTCGGATTGACCGCCGCCTTCTTCGCGAGCACACTTCATCCCACACCACAGGCCGATGATGCGCTATCGACGTCTCAGCTATCGCTACGCGATGGCGATGCGCTCCGGCCAGCAGACGTGGCCGCTCGGCGACTTCTGGCAGAGCGAGCGGCTGCGCCTCCTCGTGCAGACCCGCTGGCGGCCCGCACGCGGACGTGCTACGAGACGGCGACGACGCGTCGAGGTCGTCGTCGACCTCGCCGGCGTCGACGAGGACGACTTCGAGGTGCAGCTCTTCGAGGACGCGCTGGTCGTCGAGGGACGCCGCCGGCTCCCCGCGTGCCAGGAAGGGCGCCGTCTACCACGCGGCCTGCGATCCGCCAGGGTCCGTTCCGACTGGAGCTGCCTCTGCCGGCGCCGGTTGATCCCGAGCGCGTCGAGGCGCGCTACGACCGCGGCCTGCTGCGCATCACGCTGCCGAAGCGTCGGGTGTCCGGCTGATGGCCGTCCAGGCCCGGGTCGGCCGCGGCGACGTTACGATTCCCGGACGCGCTGCCGGTCCTGCCGCTTCGGGACGCGGTCGTGTTCCCGCTGACGGCCGCCCCGCTCGCCGTTGGACAGCCGCGCTCGGTCCGCGCTCGTCGACGACGTGATGCGCGGCAACCGACTCCTGGCGCTCGTGGCCCAGCGCGACCGCGAAGGCGGAGTCCGCCGGACCTGACGACCTCCACCAGATCGGCACCGTGCGGCGGTGATCCATCAGCTCGCGCGGGTCCCCGACGGCAGCGTGCGTGCTGATGGTCCAGGGGCTCGAGCGCATCCGGCTTCTGGATCTCGGTCGGGACGGAGCCGTACGTGGTCGCGCGGATCGAGCCGGCTCCCGAGCCGGTGGCCCAGACGACGGAAGCTCGACGCGCTGCGGCGCGCGGTGGTGCGATATCTTTCGACGGCTCGTGGAGGCGTCCCCGGAGCTGCCCGGCGAGCTCGCGATGGCTGTCGGAGAACATCGCCGATCCGCGCCACCTGCGCGTATTTCGTCGCCTCGGTGGTGCCGCTCGACGTGGCCGCGCGGCAGGAGCTTCTCGAGGCGGACCCGATCGCGGCCAAGCTCCGCCGGCTGGTCGATCTGCTGCAGCGCGAGCTGGCCGTGCGCGAGCTGGGCCGCAAGATCACGACCGACACCGAGGAGCGGCTCTCCAAGATCACAGCGCGAGTTCTACCTGCGCGAGCAGCTCCGATCCATCCAGCAGGAGCTCGGGGAAGAGAGGGGGCGGCGACGCCAGGTGGCCGAGCTCCGCCGGCGGATCGAGCAGGCTCGGCTTGCCCGAGGAGGCGCGGCGCGAGGCGGAGCGCGAGCTCGCCGCGGCTCGCCGACCATCTCGCCCGCCTCGCCCGAGCACGGCATGGTCGTCACGTATCTCGAGTGGATGGCGAGCCTGCCGTGGAGCGCGCTGGGCGGCGGGACGATCGACATCCGCCGGGCCCGTCAGGTCCTCGACGAGGACCACTTCGACCTCGAGAAGATCAAGGACCGGATCCTCGAGTACCTCGCCGTCAAGAAGCTGCGTCAGAGCGCGAAGGGGCCGCGGCCGACGCGAGCCGCCCGCCGAGCCGCCGCGCGTGACTGGCGACAGTCCGCGCGCGAGCCGATCCTCTGCTTCGTCGGGCCGCCCGGTGTGGGCAAGACGAGCCTCGGCCAGAGCATCGCCCGTGCCCTCGGCCGGCGGTTCGTGCGCATGTCGCTCGGCGGTGTGCGGGACGAAGCGGAGATCCGGGGCCACCGGCGCACGTACATCGGCGCGCTTCCCGGCCGCATCATCCAGGGGCTCCGGCGGGCCGAGACGCGCGACCCGGTCTTCATGCTCGACGAGATCGACAAGATCGGCGCGGACTGGCGGGGCGATCCCTCCTCCGCGCTGCTCGAGGTGCTGGATCCGGCGCAGAACCACACCTTCGTCGACAACTACCTCGGGGTGGCCTTCGACCTGTCGCAGGTGCTGTTCATCGCGACGGCCAATACGCTCGACACGATCCCAGGGCCCCTGCGCGACCGGATGGAGATCCTGACGCTGTCCGGGCTACACGGACGAGGAGAAGATCGGGATCGCGAAGCAATATCTGATCCCGAAGCAGCTCGCCGCCCATGGCCTCGCCGCGGAGGAGCTGGCCTTCGATGCCCGAGGCGCATCCGCCAGATCGTGCGAGGGTACACGCGCGAGGCCGGCGTGCGGAGCCTCGAGCGGGAGATCGCCACCGTGCGCGCGGAAGGTGGCCCGCCGGTTGGCCGAGGGCGGGCGCGAGCCAGTTCGGATCACCGCCGACAACCTGGGCGAGTACCTCGGACGGCCCGCGCTTCGTCGACGAGGTGGCGGAGCGCACCACGCGACCGGGAGTCGCCACGGGTCTTGCCTGGACGCCGGTCGGCGGCGACGTCCTCTTCGTCGAGGTCACCATGATGCCGAGCACGGAGGAGCATCTGGTCCTGACCGGCATGCTCGGCGACGTCATGCGCGAGAGCGCGCAGGCCGCCGTCTCGTATGTGCGGTCCAACGCCGAGGCGCTCGGCATCGACCCGCAGGTCTTCGAGAGCAAGACCATCCACGTGCACGTGCCGGCCGGGGCCATGCCGAAGGACGGCCCCTCGGCGGCGTGACCATCGTGACGGCGCTCGCCTCGCTGGCCACCGCGACGGCCGGTTCGGAGTGACGTCGCCATGACGGGCGAGATCACGCTCCGCGGTCAAGGTGCTCCCGGTCGGCGGGATCAAGGAGAAGGTCCTCGCGGCGCACCGCGCCGGCATTCGCACGGTGATCCTGCCGCGCCGAAACGAGCGGGACGTCGAGGACGTGCCCGAGGAGCTGCGCAAGCAGCTCGCCTTCGTGCTCGTTGACGAGGCAGACGAGGTCCTGAGGCACTCCCTCACGCCACCCGCCGCCGGGGTACCCAGCGGCACACGATGAGGCGGGACGTTGCGCTGGAGGCGACCGGTGACTGACGTGAAGGCTGATCCGCTGCCCGGCCTGTGGTGCGACGAATCGCGTTCCGACGGAGAAGCTCGGTCATGGCCTCGAGCCCGTGTGCGGGCGGTGCAAGACACCTCTGGCGGTGGACACGAAGCCGATCACGGTAACCGACGGGACGTTCGCGGCCGACGTCGAACGCTCGCCGTTGCCCGTGCTGCTTCGACATGTGGGCCACGTGGTGTGGCCCGTGCAAGATCCTGGCGCCGGTCATCGAGGAGCTGGCGGTGGACCTGGCGGGGCGCGTGCGGGTCGGCAAGCTCGATGTGGATGAGAACCCGGCCACGGCGGCTCGATTCGGCGTACGCAGCATTCCGACGCTTCTTATGCTGCGAGACGGCCGGGAGCGCTCGATCGCATCGTGGGGTGTACAGCCCAAGCCGGAGATCGCACGCCGCCTCACGCGCGTCCTCGGCTGAAGGTCGATGAGCCAACGATGTCCTTTGTCCCGATTGTTATCCTTCGTAGGACTCTCTGGGACGGCAGGTTTCTCGGACTTGAGTCGGACTTTAACCTGGCCGGTCTTATAGAGGAGGGGCGTCCATGGCGGCGAAGATGAGCATTCGGCCTCAACGGCCCGTATTTGGTGGAAGGCGAGGTCGAGTTGGTGGACGTCAATGGCAACAAGATCGACACGAGTGGCCGAGGGCCGCGGTTCGCGCTGTGCCGATGCGGGGGTCAGTCAGTAAGCCGTTTTGTGACGGTACACATAGCAAGATCGGCTTCCAGGCGGCAGAAGCGGCGGTCGCGCAGGAAAAAAGTAGAGCAACCCCAAGCTAAGAGCTCGAGTCCTTTGCGGTCGGCAGGCCCGGGACTGCACACTCTCGCTGAAGCGACGGACCATGGCTGCCCCATTCGTCCGAGCCGATCTCGCCGCGGTGGGTTCAGCGCGCGCCAGAACGCGATGAGACAAAGGAGGACCAGACCATGCTGACGACCCTGGCACGAAACTGGTCGGCGATCGTCCTCCGCGGGTATTCGCCGTGATCTTAGGCGTCGGGCACATTCATACACGACCAGGCCACAGGAAAGTGATAACGCCAACGACGATGCTCGCCCAACCGGCCAGTAGCATCCCCCAAGAGAAGCCGCCCGGCCGCCGTCCTATCATCGCCGCGGCAACCGCCAGCCCCCTCGACCACAGCATAGGCGCCGTACAGCAGGACCAGGGTCTGGACAGCGATAGGCACACACGCTCGAACGCCTCTTTGGGAACTTCCAGGGGATCGGCTTCCTACAGCACGCCGATCTGCTCTCAGAAAGCCGACCTGGTCGTAGAACAAGTTCTCCTCTACGATTTCGCCGTTCTTCCAGCGAGCGACGGTGCAGAACTCGAGCCTCGAATGTCTTACCCGTCGCCGCGCACTTTGCCGTCGAGCCCTTGCCACGGTCCGATCATCTTTCCCTTCCACTTCGCGATCGTGCACGTCCAGTCGCCCGAGGCGAACATCACCCTTGTACGGGTTGTTCTCCAGATGGTTCTCGATGGACCTGAAGAACGCTTCCGACTCGGCCTGGTGCGCATCTCGACCACGTGTCGGTTCCGGCTGGCCCGGCCAGAACACCGCGGTGTCCGCCGAGTGCCGCTTCTCGAACACCGCCCAGTCCTGGGCGTTCCATGCAATCGTCAGAGTGTCTTCATCCGCTGCAGGTTGTCTTCGGCAGTCAGGTGTCCACCTCCATGGTGAGCTCCGCGATACCGCGCAGTTTGAGCTCGGTCGGCGAGCTGACGGATCGAGAGATACTCCGCAGCGGGCTGGGCGTCAATCGATTGAGCAAGGGACTGGCAAGAAGAACGCCGCGGTCGCGTCAGGTCCGATCAGCGCCGGATAGCATGGAGCTCCCGCTCACCGCACGATGTAGGTTCTGATCGTCCGCCGACGATCCGCTGTCATAGTGGCCCGGCAGGGCGTCCACTTGACCATTGATGTGTTTGGGCGGGATCCTCGGGCGCATCGGATTGAGTTCGGCGGCGCCGTCATCGTCGTAGCAGCCAGCGTGATGGGTTGCGAGAAGTAGAATGGATGGTGGAGTGTCACGTGGTTCCCTCCATGGGCGTCATCGCCCAGCAAGGCGCTCTCCGACGCCTGTTCGCAAAGCGTCACCCTCTGCGTCTCGCGCATCAACCATGACCGTCAAAGAATGAAGACGGAGGATTCGTCATGGGCAAGTTGATCGGCATCGATCTCGGCACCACTAACTCCGTGGTCGCGGTGATGGAGGGGGCACCCCCGTCGTCATTCCCAATCAGGAGGGGAGCCGTCTCACCCCTTCGGTGGTCGCCTTCACCAAGGACGGCGAGATCCTCGTCGGCCAGGTCGCCAAGCGCCAGGCCGTCACGAACCCCGAGAACACGGTCTTCTCGATCAAGCGGTTCATGGGCCGCCGCTACGACGAGGTTCAGCAAGAGATCAAGCTGGTTCCCTACAAGGTCGTCAAGGCGCCCAACGGCGACGTCCGCATCGACATCCGGGCAAGCAGTACTCGCCGCCCGAGATCTCCGGCATGATCCTGAGAAAGCTGAAGGAAGCGGCGGAGGCCCATCTGGGCGAGAAGGTCGCCCAGGCCGTGATCACGGTGCCCGCCTACTTCAACGACAGCCAGCGCCAGGCGACGAAGGACGCCGGGAAGATCGCGGGCCTCGACGTCGCGCGCATCATCAACGAGCCCACGGCTGCCGCGCTCGCCTACGGCCTCGACAAGAAGGCCGACGAGCAGATCGCGGTGTACGACCTCGGCGGCGGGACGTTCGACATCTCGATCCTCGAGCTCGGCCAGGGCGTCTTCGAGGTCAAGGCCACCAACGGCGACACCCATCTCGGAGGCGACGACTTCGACCAGCGCGTGATCGACTGGATCGCCGACGAGTTCAAGAAGGACAACGGCGTCGATCTTCGGCCGTGACCGCATGGCGCTGCAGCGCTTGAAGGAGGCGGCGGAGAAGGCGAAGATCGAGCTCAGCTCTACCGTTACAGACCGAGATCAACCTGCCGTTCATCACCGCGGACCAGACCGGCCCCAAGCACCTGGTCATGACGCTCACGCGGGCGAAGCTCGGAGGGCCTCGTCGCCGACCTGGTCGAGCGCACGGCCGAGCCCTGTCGTCAGGCGATGAAGGACGCGGGCGTCACCGCCGCCGACATCGACGAGGTCGTCCTGGTCGGCGGGCAGACGCGGATGCCGAAGGTCGCAGGACCTGGTCAGGCAGCTCTTCGGCAAGGAGGCCCACAAAGGCGTAAACCCCGACGAGGTGGTCGCCGTCGGCGCTGCCGTGAAAGGCGCGACGACATCGAACGGATCAGGCGGTCGCAGGAGAGTTCGTCCCGCGCGTCCAAGACGCTGGCAGATGCCGTGTACCGCGAGAGCCGAGGCGGCGGCAGTGGCCCCCAAAGCTCCGGGGCGCCGAAGAACGGCGACGTCGTGGATGCGGAATTCCGCAACATCGACGACCGCAAGCCTTGACGGTGGAGTTGAGGCGCATGATGGCAGTCATTCTGAGTTGAGGGCCTATGCAGCGGATCGATGATGGGATGGGCGATCGAAATGCCGACGCCGACCGACGGATCGCTCAGGACGACGAGGTCGAGCGCCTGCGTCAGCACACTCGACGAAGCAGCAGCAGCGGCATCTCCGGCTGCGCGCCGACTTCGACAACGTCCGGCGTCGTGCGTCCCGCGAGCTGGAGGCCGCGCGCCGCGATGGGCGGCGCGGAGCGCTGCTGCCCCTCCTGCCGGTCCTGACTCGCTCGAGCGCGCACTGGCCGCTGGATCCACCGATCACGATTTCTACGAAGGTGTGGCGGCGACGCACCGGCTTTTCGTCAATGCCCTCCACGAGGCCGGTGCCGATCCGATCGACGCCGTCGGGGAGCGGTTCGACCCGAAGGTTCACGATGCGGTCGCGACCATACCGTCCGGAAGCGTCGAGCCCGGATTCGTCGTCCGCGAGGTCCGGCGTGGCTGGCGACTCGGAGACGAGTTGCTCCGGCCGTCCCACGTCGTGGTCGCGGCCCCGCGGGAGGCGGCCGGCTCGTGGCGGTGAAGTTCCGCGACTACTACGAGGTGCTGGGCGTGCCGCGCACGGCGACCGCTGACGACATTAAGCGGGCGTACCGCCAGCTCGCGCGAAAGCACCATCCCGACCTCCAGCCTGCCGCCGAGCGCACCCGGGCCGCTGAGCGGTTCAAGGAAATCAACGAGGCCTACGAGGTTCTGAGCGATTCCGACAAGCGTGGCAAGTACGACGCCCTCGGCGCGAACTGGAAGAAGCGGGATGGACTTCACGCCACCCGGCGCGGAGCAGGGTTACGCCGGAACCGCGGAGTGGAGAACGCCGAAGACGTCAGCGACTTTTTCGCATCGCTCTTCGGGCGGGGCGCAGGGCGGCCGGGACGGGCGGCGTCCGGGTCACCATCCCCGGGAACGACATCGAGGCCGAATTGCCGGTGACCCTGGAGGAGTTGCTCCACAGCGCTCGACGTCGCATCACCCCCGACGGTAACCGGAGCCTCGAGGTGCGAGATCCCGCGCGGGTCGCGCGAGGGGACGGTCCTGCGCCTTGCGGGCCAAGGGGAGCGCGGCGTAAACGGGGGCCCGCCCGGCGACGTGTACATCCGCCTGCGCATGATCCCGCATCCCCGCTACCGTGTTGCCGGAGACGACCTGGATATGGATCTCTCGCTCTGGCCCTGGCAAGCGGTCCTCGGGGCCGCGGTGAGAATCGAAACGCCCGATGGGCCGGTGACGCTCACCGTGCCGGCCGGCTCCCAGAGCGGGCGGCGCCTGCGCCTGCGTGGACGCGGACTGCCGCGCGCTGATGGCAGCCGTGGCGATCTCTACGCCGTCGCTCGGATCGTCGTTCCCGAGAGCCCGAGCGCGGCAGAGCGCGAAGCATACGAGACGCTGAAACAGCGCGCGACGGCCCCAGCCGACCGGACGGCTGGAGGATGAGCGAGCGCATGAGCACGCCACCGCGGACGCCACTGAAAGCGACGACCGTCGAGACCTCGCCCCGCGCCGAGTCGTATCTCTCGAGTGAGCAGCTCGCGGCGATCGCCGGGATCAGCACGGCGACCCTGGCGCGCCTGGTAAGCGTCGGTCTCGTGGAACCGACGCCGAACGAGCGTGACACTCGCCGATGTTTTCGGCTGCGACCGCGGCACGACTTCGACGGATGCTGCGTCTCCACCGCGACCTCGGCGTGAACCTCATCGGAGCGGCCATCATCGTAGACCTCGTCGAGCGTCTCGAGCGCAGGCCGGGCGAGTCCGGCCAGTGACGTCGGATGACCTGCGACAAGGAGCGACCGCCATGGATCTCAACCGACTGACCGAGAAGGCTCAGGACGTGATCCGCCGGGCGCAGGCACTCGGCGCAGCGCCGGGGCCACGCCCAGATCGACGTCGAGCATTTGGCGGTGGCGCTGCTCGGCCAGGACGGCGGGCGGCGCGCGCCGCATCGTCGAGAAGGCGGGGGAAAGCCGGCGTCGCTCGATGCAACGTCTCGAGCAGGCGCTCGATCGCCTGCCCCGCGTCTCGGGACCCGGGGCGCCTGCGGGCCAGGTGTACATCGCGCCGCGTGTGAACGAGATCCTGACCGGCGCCGAGACGGAGGCGCAGCGGATGAAGGACGAGTACGTGAGCGTCGAGCACCTGCTCCTGGCGCTCGCCGACCTCAAGGACGGCGCGGTGGCCGAGGCGTTCCGCGCGGCCGGCCTCACACGCGAGAAGCTCCTCGAGGCAGCGGCCGCGGTGCGGGGCGGCCAGCGCGTGACGAGCCAGAACCCCGAGGGTACCTACGAGGCTCTCGGAGAAATATGGGCGCGATCTCACCGCGCTCGCTCAGCAGGGCAAGCTCGACCCGGTGATCGGCCGCGACGAGGAGATCCGCCGCGTGATCCAGATCCTCTCGCGCCGCACCAAGAACAACCCCGTGCTGATCGGCTCGCCCGGCGTCGGCAAGACGGCGATCGTGGAGGGTCTGGCCCAGCGCATCGTGCGGGGAGACGTGCCCGAGGGCCTGAAGGGAAAGCGCATCGTGACGCTCGACATGGGCGCGCTGGTCGCCGGCGCCAAGTATCGCGGCGAGTTCGAGGAGCGGCTCAAGGCCGTGCTCAAGGCGGTGACCAGACGCGCAGGGCGAGGTCATCCTCTTCATCGACGAGCTGCACACGGTGGTGGGCGCGGGCGCGGCCGAAGGCGCCATGGACGCCAGCAATTTGTTGAAGCCCGCGCTGGCCGCGCGGCGAGCTCCACTGCATCGGCGCGACGACCCTCGACGAGTACAAGAAGCACATCGAGAAGGACGCGGCGCTGGAGCGGCGCTTCCAGCCCGTCATGGTCGACCAGCCGACGGTGGAAGACACCATCTCCATCCTCCGCGGCCTCAGGGAGCGCTACGAGGTCCACCACGGCGTTCGCATCAAGGACGCGGCCCTGGTGGCGGCCGCGGTGCTCTCACACCGCTACATCGCCGACCGGTTCCTGCCGGACAAGGCCATCGACCTCGTCGACGAGGCGGCGGCCCGGCTCCGGACCGAGATCGACTCGATGCCGGCCGAGCTGGACGAGATCACGCGGCGCATCCTGCAGCTCGAGATCGAGCGCGAGGCCCTGCAGCAAGGAGACCGACGCGGCGTCCCAGGATCGGCTGGCGAAGCTCGAGAAGGAGCTGACCGAGCTCGCAGGCGAAGGGCCAAGACACTGCGCGAGCAGTGGGAGCGCGAGAAGGCCGCCATCGAGCGACCGCGGCAGCTTCGCAAGCGCATCGAGGAGACGAAGATCGAGATCGACAAGGCGATGCGCGCCTACGACCTGAACCGCGGGCCGCCGAGCTGCAGTACGGCACGCTGGCCACGCTCGAGCGCGAGCTGAAGGAGCTGGAGGCCGCAGGCCGAGAGCCGCGGGCGGCCGTCGGCTCATCAAGGAAGAGGTGGACGAGGAGGACATCGCGGAGGTCGTCTCTCGATGGACGGGCATCCCGGTGTCGAAGCTGATGGAAGGCGAGATGCAGAAGCTCCTGCGCCTCGAGGAGGAGCTGCACCACCGCGTGGTGGGACAGGACGAGGCCGTGAGCGCCGGTGGCCGACGCGGTGGTCCGAGCCCGGCGCGGGCATCAAGGATCCCAAGCGCCCCGATCGGCTCGTTCCTCTTCCTCGGCCCCACCGGCGTCGGCAAGACCGAGCTGGCGCGCGCGCTGGCCGACGACCCTCTTCGACGACGAAGACAACATGATCCGCCTCGACATGTCCGGAGTACATGGAGAAGCACACGGTGGCCCGGCTCATCGGCGCGCCCGCCCGGATACGTCGGCTACGACGAGGGCGGTCAGCTCACCGAGGCGGTCCGGCGCAAGCCGTACTCGGTCGTGCTGCTCGACGAGATCGAGAAGGCGCATCCGGACGTCTTCAACGTGCTCCTGCAAGTACTCGACGACGGGCGGCTGACCGACGGGCACGGCCGCACGGTCAACTTCAGGAACACCGTGATCATCATGACGTCGAACATCGGCAGCCAGCTTATCCTCGAGCTGCGCGGCGCCGACGAGCGGAGCTACCAGCGGATGCGCGAGCAGGTGCTGGAAGCGCTCCGCCGTCAGTTCCGGCCGGAGTTCCTCAACCGCGTGGACGAGGTCGTGGTGTTCCGCGCGCTGACCGAGGCGGAGCTGGCGAAGATCGTCGAGATCCAGCTCGAGGGCCTACGCCGGCGCCTGGCGGAGCGACGGATCACGCTCGAGGTCAATGGAGGCGGCTGAGACACTACCTGGCCCAGCATCGGCTACGACCCGGTCTTCGGCGCGCGGCCGCTCAAGCGCGCCATCCAGCGAGAGGTCGAGACACCCGTCGCGCGGCTTGATCGTTGCCGGCAAGCTCCGCGACGGCGGGACCGTGCGCATGGACGTGGCCGGCGACGCCTCGCGGGTGGAGCCCTGGCGTGAGGCCCTTCGAGGAGGCGATGGCGGCGGAGCTGGCGGGACTGCTGCGGGCGGGCGTGCCGCGCCGTGGGATTCGCATCACCGTGCGCGAGATGCTGGTGACGTGCGTTCGGAGCGGGGCCCGCTCGGGCCGCGCGAGGTCAGCGAGGCGGTCGAGGCCGCCGTGCGCGGCGCCTGTCGCCTCGTTCGCGAGCTGGGCGCCTCGGATGAGCTGGTCGAGATCGTCTGCCGCTGGCGCTCTGAGGCCGTGCGGAGGCCACGGCGGTGAGAGCGCGCGCTGGTTCGCCGAGGCAACGAGCGCGGCCCATGCTGGTGCTCGAAGAGCTGGCGCTGGAGCGTCCGGACGAGGCGATATGGCGCTGGCTCGCGGGGAGACTTTCGCGTTGGTGAGTGAGACCCACCTGCGGCCCTGGTCGAACCCGTGCCGCGTATCGTCTCGCGCTAACCGTGGTGGACACGATGGCGAATAATCTCGGGCTTCCGACGCTGGCCGCCACGATAGACGAGCTCACCCGTCGGGGTTTCACGGAGCATTTCATCCCGGCGAATGGAAATGCTGCGCGCGGCCAACAGCGGCAAGATCGTCCGCGCCGACGAGGTGATGGTTGTGGAGTATCACCGCTACGAGGGCGTCTCGGATCCGACGATATGGCGATCCTCTTACGCCCCCGAGACGCTCAGCGGCCTTCGGGGAACGCTGGCCGACGCGTTCGGCGTGTACGCTGATCCGGGAGTGGGCGCGTTCATGCGCGCGGTCGCCCTGCGGACTCGACGATGACGCCGCGCAGAGAATACCGCGCTCACCGCCGAGACGCACCGAGCAGCGGCACCATCTGGGCCGATCTCGGTGCGTTGGCGTATCTGGCGAAGTGACACCGGCGACGGTTGACCGATCGGCTCGCAGGCAACAACCGCCTCATCCTCGGCATTGTCCTGGCAGTCATGTTCGTGACCGTCCGGCTCTGTTCCTCGGCACGAGTCGCGTGGGTGAGAGGATCCGGTTGTGCATCCAGAGATGATCCCGACGTCGAGCGCTGAACAAGTCCTGCAAACGCTGGCCGGATTTAAGGCGTACGCGGCGGGCACGCTCATGGTGCTCGAACTCGCCGGCACGTTCGTGTTCTCGCTCAGCGGAGCGCGGTCGGGGTCAAGCACCGACTCGGATCTGTTCGGCGTGCTGGTCGTATCGTGCGCGACAGGCCACCGCGGGCGGCATCACGCGCGACGTTCTCGATCGGCGCGGTCCCCGGCGGCACTCAGGGACTGGCGCTACTCGGAATCTCGGTCGCTCGCCGGCTTGGGTGGTATTTTTCGCGTCGCCACGGTGCCGAGCACCAGCAGAGGCTGCGTAATCTCGTCCTGACCTTCGATGCGGCGGGTCTCGCGCTCTTTGCCGTATCCGGCACACAAACGGCGCTCGGCTACGGCCTTAACCCTGTCATGGCTGCGCTGCTCGGCATGCTGACTGGCATCGGTGGTGGCATGCTCGCGTGATGTCCTCGTTTCGGACATCCCCGCCGTGCTCCATTCCGATCTTTATGCAGTCGCCGCCCTTGCCGGCGCGATCGTCGTCGTCGCTGGCCACGTCCTGAATGCTCCGACTGCGGCGTCGGCGCTGGCCGGAGCCGCCGTGTGCCTCGGAATCCGACTCGTGGCGTTATGGCGCGGTTGGCAGCCCTCCACCGCCGGTGGGAGAGAAAATGTGGTGGAAGCGCCGCACAATGAGGGCGGCCGTCGTGATCCGCCAGGTGCCGTGTCCGTATTTGCTACGCGTCGCGTTGGGTTGACGATCAAGTGTCCTGGTTGGCAGGCCGGCTTGCATCCAGGCCTGCACGCCACCGCGAAGCGCCTTCACGTCGGTGAATCCTCGAGCCGATGTACCTGGCTGCCTGCCCGGCAGCAGTTGCCTCGGCCGGTCAGGCGCAATAGAAGATGATCTCCTTGTTCTTCGGCAGGGCTCTGCGCCATCGACGCGAATCGCGCGAATGGGATCGACCCTCTCGAGACGACCCTTGCGGCACTTCGCATCGTCCTCGTAGCCGCACACCAATAAAGCGCGCCCTTGGGCGGTTTCGGTGCGGGCGGCTCGACACGTCGATCCGTTCGACACCAGCTGCCATGGTTCCCCTCCTCGATTGAAGCTGGGCGCTCGTGTGATGACACCCGGCATAGAAGGCCTCTCGCACGTGCCGCCTTCCGTGGTTTGACGGTGGTCCCGCCAAAACTTCTACAGCACGCGGGTTCGACCGTTACGGCATCTTCGACTCCAGGACGGAGCTCAGGGCGGGCGCAGACGCGAGCAAGGCATCGCGCGCGCCCGGGCAGGAGAAATGACATGAGCGACACCGCTTCGAGCCGTATCTCGCGATCAGCGTACGGCGTCATCGCCTTCCTCGGACGATCACCACCGGCCGGCCGCATGGACGTGATGAAGTAACGGTCTCCGAGACGCTTCCCAGGAGAAGGCGGCCGAGTGTCCGGAGTCCCGGCCATTCGAGAACGACGAGGTCGACGTCGCGGGCGGTTCGCGGTCTCTCACGACTTCCCCGCGCCGCGTCGCTGCCCTCCGAAACCAATCGCGCGGACCGGACGTCGAGCCTCCGCGAATAGCGCAGCCGCGTCCGCCAGCAACGCGTCCGCGCGTCCGCGCTGCTGTTTACGCCGATCCTCGGCTGGCAGCCGGTCAGGAAAGCGTGCGCCCGGCCCGTGAAGGCCGGAACTCACATACGCTGGAACCATGCGCAGGAGCTGACCTGGGCGTCGCGAGCGAGCTCGGATATCGACAGAAAACGGAGCGCGGCGCGGGAGCCGTGAGCCGTCAACGGCCACGCAGAATGCCGTACCTGCCGCGGTCGACCTCGGACGATCGCGACAGGGCAGGGCGCGTACCGAGCGACGGCGGAGCGCAGGCAACTCCCGACGAAAATCGCTTCGAGGCGTCCGAGCCCGCGAGCTCCAAGCGCGACTCATGTCGGCCCCCGTCTCCTCCGCAACATGTACGTGATCTCTACTCGCGTGGATCGCCCAGCGCGACGATTGTCTCGACGTCGGCCACCGTTGCCTGAGGATCTTCGCCGTCCTCTCCCCAGCCTGGCGAGCCTTCGCGATCACACTGTCCCGCAGTCTCACTCTGGTTTGAAGCATCGCGGCGCGGTCCGTGAGCGTCGCCACCGTCAGCGCGCGCCACCCTGTGCCTCCGATGGCAGTGGAGAATTCGCAACCATCGAGTCGCCCGCCGAGAATCGTCCGATCCATCGCTCGCCAGCAGAACCCGCATGTGACACCCGCTTCCTCGTCGACCCAACGTATCCCATCGATCGACCGTTTCCGGCTCGACCCGTTCACAGCCGTACGCCGCGCAGCAGCTGGGCATTGATCGCCACGACGACCGTGCTCAGCGACATCAAGACCGCGCCGACGGCGGGGGCAGCACGATTCCCCACGGCGCCAGCACGCCGGCCGCGAGCGGGATGGCGACGATGTTGTAGCCGGTCGCCCAGCCGAGGTTCTGGACCATCTTGCGGTACGTCGCCCGGCTCAGCGCGATGATCCGCGACACGTCGCGGGGTCGCTCCGCACGAGCACCACGTCGCCGGCCTCGACGGCGACGTCAGTACCCGCGCCGATGGCGATTCCGACGTCCGCGGTCAAGAGCGCGGGCGCGTCGTTGACGCCGTCGCCGACCATCGCCACGCGCTTGCCCTGCTGCTGCACGTCCTTGATCTTCGACGCCTTCTGCTCCGGGAGCACCTCGGCGAACACGGTGTCGATGCCCAGATCCTCGGCGACCGCCGTGGCGACCGCCTGCGCGTCGCCGGTCATCATGATCACTTCGATCCCTTGCTCGTGAAGGCGCGCACCGCCTCGCGCGACTCGTACGCGGACGGCGTCCGCCACGGCGAAGACGGCCAGCGGCTGTCGTCTTCTCGAGCAGCGTGACCGCCGCCTGGCCGCGGGCCGCCGCACGGTCGATGGCCGCACGGAGCGCCGGCTCCGGTTCGCACGGCGAGCCGGCGCAGCAGCGCAGGACCGCCGATCCGGAGCTGCCTGCCGCCGACGACTGCCTCCACACCCTGTCCGGGAATCGCCTGGAAGCGCTCGCCTGCGGGATGCGCGAGGCCGCGCTCCTCCGCGCTCTTGACGATGCCGCGGGCGATCGTGTGTTCCGAGTCGCGCTCCACCGCCGCAGCCAGGGCGAGCGCGTCGTCCTGGCGCCAGCAGCTCGCGGCTGCGTGATCTCCACGACCCGGAACTCGCCGCGGGTGAGCGTGCCGGTCTTGTCGAAGACGACGGCGTTCGACGTTGCGCGCCTCCTCGAGTCCACGCCGGTCGCGCACCAGGAATCCGTTGCGGGCGCCGAGCGTGGTGGAGATCGCGACCACGAGCGGGATGGCGAGACCCAGCGCGTGGGGACAGGCGATGACCAGGACCGTGACCAACGCGCTCGATCACGAACGACGCCGCGGCGCCGCGCCACGAACCAGCCCACGAGCGTGAGCGCCGCCGCCACGACCGCGATGATCGTGAGCGCGAGAGCAGCCCGATCGGCCAGAGCCTGCGCCCGGGAACGTGAGCTCTGCGCCTGCTCGACGAGGCGCATGATGCCGGCGAGTGCCGTCTGCTCTCCCGTGCCCGTGACCTCGACCCGGAGGGAGCCGGAGCCGTTCACCGTCCCGGCGATCGCCGTGCCGCCGGGCCCTTCCCGACCGGTCGTGACTCGCCGGTGATCATGGACTCGTTCACCTCGCTCGTGCCCTCACGCACGACGCCGTCGGCCGGGATGCTCGCGCCCGGTCGAACGAGCACCACGTCTCCGTCGCGGAGATCGGAGACGGACACGTCCTCGGTCCGTTCGTCGACAAGACGTACCGCGGTGTCCGGGAGCAGCTTGGCGAGCTCCTTCAGTGCTCCCTGGGCCTGCGGCGATCGAGCGCATCTCGATCCAGTGGCCGAGGACCATGATGGTGACGAGCGTCGCCAGCTCCCACCAGAAGTCCATGCCGGGAAGCCGAGGGTGACCGCAAGGCTGAAGAGGAAGGAGACGCTGATCGCGAGCGCGATGAGCGTCATCATCCCGGGCGGCGGTCGGCGAGCTCACGGACGGCACCTCTGATGAAGACCCAGCCGCCGTAAGCGAACACGAGCGCGCCGAAGATCGCCGAGATCCAGCGCGACGCACCGGGGCCGCCGGGCGCCGAGTAGCCGAGCCAGTGCTGGATCATCGGCGCCCACACGAGGGTGGGGAATCGCGAGCAGCAGCGTGCCCCAGAACTTCCGACGAAACATCTCGACGGAGTGGCCCGCGTGCTTGTCGTGCGCCGGCGCGGGCGCCGCTGCCGCCAGCCGGCGCCGTGCGGCGGCCGACCCGCCGCCTCCCGATGGTGACAGTGGTGCGCGTGTGGGGCGGCATCCATGCTCATGACTCGCTGACGATGGCGCTACTTCGGCACCGACGGCTCCACGAGATGCTCGCCGAGAACCAGACCTGCAGCTCGTTGGTCCGGATGACGTCGCTGACCAGCAAATCGTTCGTCCGTCGTCTCCTGCCTCGGCGGCCTGCCGAGCCATGGCCCGGGCTTCCCTTCAAGACGATCTCGTGGGCATGCAGCAGCCGCGAGATCTGCACCGGCACCGCCTCGCCCCGCGCGCGGCACGCGTGGAATCAGGGTCATCTCGCACGTCATGTGCCACTCGCGATGCTGACCCCGCCGAGTGCGCTGGATGCGTTCGGCCAGTGCGTCGACCAGCTCGCTCTGCTCCTTGAAGTGCTTGTCGAACAAGAGGTGTAGCTGGTAGAAGGTCGGTCCCGACACCTGCCGAGTGATGCTTCTCTGTACATGTCGGTCAACGTCTTCGTGTCGACGAGGCACCTGGTTGAGGTTCTCGACCGCTGCGCACGCAGATGAGCAATACGTAACTGAACGAAGTACTACC
>ERZ1370068.415-contig-10375_pt1 | contig 47605 bp, 51 predicted proteins | sample MGYA00561227_ERZ1370068 | MGnify/ENA primary metagenome ERZ1370068 (study PRJEB38410, sample SAMEA6850437) | metagenome | study: Metagenomic assessment of the ecological functions of the soil: analysis of the soil microbiota associated with the... | reverse complement strand
CAGTTACGTATTGCCCGCGGCGTGCCGGTCGTCGCGGTCGTCGGCATCGTCGGCGGCCGGTCGCCTCAAGGGTCCGGCCGACCGGATGCTCGCGCTCGCTGGGCCACGAATCGAGCGCCGGGCGATGCGCCGCCACGTATGCCGGCACGACCGACGCGTTCGTCCTCGACGAGGTCGATCGCGGCTCTCGACGCCGGCCATCGCGGCGCTCGGGCTGCGGACGCTGGTGACCGACACGATCATGGCCGACGATGCCGGCCGGGCACGGCTGGCCGGCGAGGTCGTCGCGTTCGCCGCGCGCTGCGCGGTCGTGCGTCGCTACCATCGGGGTCGTGAGCATCCCGGACGCCCCGCCCCGCGCCGCGCATCGCCGCCATCATCCCGGTCGGCGCTCTCGGCCGCGCCAAGACGTCGCCTTGGTGGCGTCCTCGACGCGGAGGAGCGGCAGGCATCTCGTCGAGTCGTTCTGCCCGGCACCGGACGGTCGCCTCGAGCTGCTCGTGGACGGATCGGCTGGCCGACGCCGTCGTCGTCCAGCCCCGATCGCGAGGTCCTGCGAAGATGCCTCGCGGTCCTGGGCGCGGACCCTGCGGCAGCGGTCGAAGCGGGCTCAATCCGCGGGCTGTGGAGGCACGGAGACGATGTCGCGGCGGGCGGACGCGGACGGCGGTCATCGTCATCCCGATCGATCTCGCCGTTCGTCACCGCCGACGCCAGATCCGGGTGCTGCGGCGAAGCGATCGACCGGGTCGGACCGGCCGTCGTCGTCCTCGTGACCGGACCGGCACGGCACCGGCACCAACGCGCTCGCCGCCTCAGCCCGCCGGCGATCATCCCGTCCGCGTTCGGGCCCGGGCATCGCGCCGAGCCCACCAGGCGCGCCGCCGGCCGCCGGCGCGACCTACGTCGAGACTCGAGGCGCCGCTCAACGTCGATCTCGACACCGCGGACGACCTCGTGTTCGTCGAAGCCAGCCGATCCGGAGCGCCTCGGTGTCGGCTGACGCGCCCGATCCGGATCCTCGCCCTCGACGGGATCCCCGAGATCCGCGCTCGGCGACGACCTCGGCGCGCTCATCGGCGATGCCATCGAGCGGACGCCGGGCGCGCCTGCCGCTGCGCCGCGACGACGTCCTCGTCGTCACCCAGAAGATCGTGTCGAAGGCCGAGGGCGCGGTCGTCGACCTGACGACGGTCGAGCCGCGGCCGGAGGCCGATCGCGTTCGCCGAGCGCGTGGGACCGCGACCCGCGCCAGGTCGAGGTCGTCCTGCGCGAGGCCCGCCGGGTCGTCCGGATGGACGAACGGCGTGCTCATCACCGAGACGCCGCACGGGTTCGTGTGCGCGAACGGCGGCGTCGACGCGTCGAACGTCGGGCCCGAGTCGGGCTCGATCGTGACGCTGCTGCCGCGTCGATCCCGACGCGTCGGCCGACGCGGATCCGGCGCCGCGGTCCGCGACGCGCTTCGGCGTCGACGTCCCGGTCATCGTGTCCGACTCGTTCGGCCGGCCGTGGCGCTGGGGCATCGTCGACGTCGCGATCGGCGTCTCGGGCCTGCTGCCGCTCGACGACCTGCGCGGCAGTCCCGGACGCCGACGGCCGGGTGATGCGCTCGACGGTCCGCGCCGTCGCCGACGAGATCGCCTCGGCCGCCGAGCTGGCGCTGGGCAAGACGCGCCGGCGTCGGCCGGTGGCGCTCGTCCGCGGCGCCGCGTTCACGCGCGGCGAGGGTCGATCGCGACGCCTGATGCCGGCGTCGATCGACCTCGTTCCGGTGACCTGGCTCGATCGGCGCGACCCGTCGCCGCGGTTGCCACGGCCAGCCGCGCTACGCCTCGGCGGTGAAGGTCGGCCTCCAGATCTCCTCGTTCACCTGGCCCGGCGGCGCCGAGGCCATCGGCCCGACCCTCGGCGCGCATCGTCCGCGACCGCCGGACGAGGTCGGCTTCGACTCGATCTGGGTCATGGACCACTTCTTCCAGATCCGCGAGCGTGGGCCGCGCCGAGGAGCCGATGCTCGAAGGCATGACCGACGCTCGGCTTCATGGCCGCCCACTCGAGCGCGCGCGGCTCGGGCTCATGGTCGGCGGCGTCCACTACCGCCACCCGGGCCTGCTGGGTCAAGGCGACGACCACGCTCGACGTCCTGTCCGGCGGCCGGGCCTGGCTCGGCATCGGCGCGGCCTGGAACGAGGAGGAGTCGCGCGGCCTCGGCTTCCCGTTCCCGCCGCTCGGCGAGCGGTTCGAGATGCTCGAGGAGACGCTCCAGATCGCCCACGCGATGTGGACGGGCGAGCGCGGCACCGAGGCGGCGTTCCGAGGGCGGCCACTTCCAGCGCGACGCGGCTGCTGAACTCGCCCGCAGTCGCATCACCGCGCCCGCGGTCGCCGATCATGATCGGCGGCGGCGGCGAGCAGAAGACCCTGCGCCTCGTGGCCCAGTACGCCGACGCCACCAACGTCTTCGGCGACGCCCGAGGCGATCGCCCGCAAGTACGCGATCCTGCGCCGACCACTGCGCGGCGGTCGGCCGCGACCCCGACGAGATCGAGCGCTCGACGCTCCAGAACGTCCGATCTCGGCGCGACGGCGGCGCGCGGCACGGAGACGCCGGCACAGGATCGTCGACCGCTTCGGCGAGCTCGCCGGACGCCGGCGCCCAGCACGTCATCGTCAGCATCCGCGACTGCCACGATCTCGGCGCCGCTCGAGCTCGTCGGCCGCGACGTCATCCCGCACCTGCATCGCCTGTGATGGCCATCGCGCGGCCGCGTCGATACCCCCAGGGAGTATCGCTGCCGTGATACGATGACGCATGACGGACTGAGTACCGACAACGGCACCGAGCCGCGCGTCCAGCGACCCGTTCGGCGGCCATCGACGATCTCGGCGATCGATGCGCCCGAGCGCCGGCTCAGCACGCCATGCGTCGACGCGGCCACGACCGGGCGGTCCGTCGACCGTCGGCGTCGGCCGAGGGCCGGGTCGATGCCAAGCGTCGTGCATCGTCGGGCTCGGGCCCGGCCGGGCTGACCGCCGCGATCTACGCGGCCCGGGCCAACCTCGAGCCGGTCGTGCTCGCCGGGCTCGGCGCCGGGCGGCCAGCTGATGCTCACCAGCGACGTCGAGAACTACCCGGGCTTCCCGGACGGCATCCAGGGCCCTGACCTGATGGCCGCCTTCCGCGCGCAGGCCGAGCGCTTCGGCGACGCGGATCGTCGACGTCGACATCGAGCGGGTCGACTTCTCGAGCGGCCGTTCCGGCATCTGGGCGCGCGGCGCCGAGTACCGCGGCCGCAGGCGGTCATCGTCGCGACCGGCGCGTCGGCGCTGTGGCTCGGCCTCGACAGCGAGACGCGCTGCGCGGCCGCGGCGTGTCGGCCTGCGCGACCTGCGACGGCTTCTTCTTCCGCGACACGCGAGATCGCCGTCGTCGGCGGCGGCGACACCGGCGCTCGAGGAGGCGACCTTACCTGACCCGCTTCGCGACCAAGGTGCACCTGCTCCACCGCCGCGACGCGTTCCGCGGCGTCGAAGATCATGGTCGACCGCGCGCGTCGACGCACCCCAAGATCGAGATCCACCCGAACACCGCGGTCGACGAGGTCCTCGGCGACGCCAAGGTCGACGGGCCTGCGGCTGCGCGACACGCGTGACCGGCGAGGAGCGCGACGATGGCCGATCGAGGGCCTGTTCATCGCCATCGGCTACCAGCCCAACACCGAGGTCGTTCCGCGACTGGCTCGAGGTCGACGCGAAGGGCTACCTCGTCGTCCACGACGAGACCGGCTCCAAGATCGACGGCGTGTTCATCGCCGGCGACGTCCACGACCATCGCTACCGCCAGGCCGTCACCGCCGCCGGCGACGGCTGCAAGGCCGCGATCGACGCCGAGCGCTGGCTCGAGTCCCAGGGCATCACGGAAGGCGCGACCGCCACCGCCTGGTAGGGCGTCCCGCACCATCGGCGACCGCTGACGTTCCGTGATAGCGTCGAATCGTGATGAACAGAGATCAGGATGCCCGCCTGATGGCGTTCCCGCAGCGGGTCAGACCCGGACGGCGACGGGCGGCGCTGTGGGCGGTGGCGGCGGAGGCGGCCGGGGCGCGCTGGCGGCGGCCGGAGCTTCGGCGGCGGCCTCGGCGCTCGATGGGCGACTTCACGCCGGTCCCCAAGGAGCGTCGCGCGCCGCACGCTGCGACGGATCGTCGGCCTTCTTCGGCCCGTACCGGCTCCAGGTCGTCGTCGTCCTGGTCGCGATCCTCACGACCAGCCTCATCGGGCTCGATCAACCCGCTCCTGCTCGGGCTCCTGCTCGACCAGGTCATCATCGGCAGGACTACGCGAAGCTGAACCTGTACGTCGGGCTGATGATCGTCCTGCCGATCGTCACCGGGCTCATCGGCGTCGGCCAGAGCGTACCTCAACAACGTCATCGGCCAGAACGTCATGCAGGACCTGCGCGGCGCGCTGTACGCCCACCTCCAGCGGATGCCGCTGCGGTTCTTCACCGAGACCCGGACCGGCGAGATCCAGAGCCGGCTGGCCAACGACGTCGGCGGCGTCCAGGCCGTCGTCACCGACACCGCGAGCTCGATCACCAGCAACCTGGCCATCGCGATCACGCACGATCATCGCGATGTTCCTGCTCGACTGGCGGCTGGCGCTCCTGTCGCTCGGCGCTGCCGCCGTTCTTCCTGTACCTGACCTACCGCGTCGGCAAGGTCCGGCGCGAGGTCTCGACCGAGACGCAGAAGTCGCTGGCCGAGCTGACCGCCACGACCGAGGAGACGCTCAGCGTGTCAGCGGCATCCTGCTGTCCAAGACGTTCGGCCAGCAGGCCAACTCGATCGCCAAGTTCCGCGGACATCAACCGCCAGCCTGGCGACGCTCCAGATCCGCCAGGCGATGGTCGGCCGCTGGTTCTTCATGATCATCGGCACGATCTTCTCGATCATGCCGGCGTTCGTGTACTGGCTGGCCGGGACGCTGGCCGCGAACGGCGACCCGGACGCGCCGACCGGCCGGCGACGATCGTCGCGTTCACGACGCTCCAGAGCCGGCTCGTTCTTCCCGCTCGGCCAGCTGCTCAACGTCCAGGTCGAGATCCAGGGCTCGCTCGCGCTGTTCGACCGGATCTTCGAGTACCTCGAGATGGACCCCGAGATCGTCGACGCGCCCGACGCGGTCGCGCTCGACCACGCGACGGTGCGCGGCGGCGTCCGCTTCCGCGACGTCTCGTTCCACGTACCCGACCGCGGCCGTGCCGTCGAGCCGGCCCACGACCTCGCGACGGTCGAGGCGCCGACCGGGCGACGGTGCTCGAGGCCGTGGCGATCGGCGGCGAGCCGTCGAGATCGACGCGGCGTCGAGCCGGCGGATGGCGTCGACGTCGAAGCGCGAGGCGCGCTCGACGGCGACCGAGCGCGACAGCCGGCGAACCGCCAGCCGTCGTTCGGGCTCGACGGCATCGACTTCGATGGCGGAGCCGGGCGAGCTGGTCGCGCTCGTCGGGCCGTCCGGGCGCGGGCAAGACGACGACGACGTACCTCATCCCGCGGCTGTACGACGTCGACGCAGGGCGCGGTCGAGATCGACGACATCGACGTCCGCAAGATCACGCTCGCGTCGCTCGGCGAGGTCATCGGGTTCGTGACCCAGGAGACGTACCTGTTCCACGCGTCGGTCCGCGACAACCTGCCGCTACGCGCGGCCCGACGCGACCGACGACGAGCTCGAGGCCGCCGCCGCGCCGCCGCGATCCACGACCGGATCACCGAGCTGCCCGACGGCTACGACACGATCGTCGGCGAGCGCGGCTACAAGCTGTCGGGCGGCGAGAAGCAGCGCATCGCGATCGCCCGGGTGCTGCTCAAGGACCCGCGGATCCTCATCCTCGACGAGGCGACGTCGGCGCTCGACACCGTCTCGGAGCGGCTCATCCAGGCCGCCTTCGAGCGCCTGATGGAGGGCCGCACGACGATCGCCATCGCCCACCGCCTGTCGACGATCCTGCGCGCCGACCGGATCCTCGTCTACGAGCGCGGCCGGATCGTCGAGCGCGGCACGCACGCCGAGCTGATCGCCCGGGGCGGCCTGTACGCGCGGCTCTACCGCGAGCAGTTCCTGGCCGAGGACCGTGCTCGGCCGGACCTCGAACCCGATCACGCTGGCTCTGACGATGCCCGACCCACAAGGTCGGTCGAGCTCGAGCACCTCGGCGGGATGCACTTCGACGCCGGTCCCGAGCTCCGGCCACGCACAGGACTTCGACGACCGCGAGTCCAACCGGGGCGGCAGCCCGGTCGAGACCGATCCTGGCCGCGCTCGGCGGCGTGCACGCGCGATGGACGTCGTCTCGATCGCGGCTCAAGAAGCGCCAGGCGGTCGATGCCGTACCGGGTCCACGTCCGCGGCGAGCCAGCGCGACGAGTACCCGCAGGTCCTGCACCGAGATCGCGGTCGTCCACGAGGTCGTCGGGCGCGACCTGTCCGAGGCCGGCGATCCGCCGGTGCGATCGAGCTGTCGGCGACCAAGTACTGCCCGGTCAGCGCGATGGTCTCGGCCGGTGCCACGGTCGTCCACCACCGTTACCGCGATCCGGTCCGACGGCGACGCACGCCTACGAGGCCGAGGGCGAGCGTCATCGACACCGGGCCGTACGCCCGGCCGGACATCCTGGCCGATCAGCGGTAGCGGATCGGCTCCGGTGCGAGCGTCGGTTGGTCCGAGGCTGCGACCGGCCCCGGGTCCAGATCCGGGTCACGAGGTCGGGCACCCACCAGCGCAGGAAGTAGAGCCGGCAGCCGAGGCAGTAGCCGGTCGTGGCGAGCAGCGTCTGCAGGCCCGCGACCGCCAGCGTGAGGCCCCAGCCGAGCGTCGTCGCGCCGGCGGCGAACGCCACCAGCGCCAGGATCAGCGCGACGCTGCCGAGGACCTGCGGCGAAGCGCGGCGGGTACTCGTGCTCCGGCTCGACCTTGGGAGTGCCGAGCGTCTTCGCGATCCGCCGCCAGACCACGCCGTAGATCGAATAGCGTGAGGCCGAACGCGGCGCTCACGCCGATCGACAGCAGGGCGAGGGCGACGAGCCAGACCGTGCCGGTCAGGAAGGCGACGATCAGCGCCGACGGCCGAGACGCCCGGCACCGAATCGATGACCGCGCGGATCGATCATCCGCGCCTTCGGGCAGTCGCGCGGCGGCGTCGGCGGGAACGGCGTTCGGCATCGGTCTGGGGCTCCGCGGGGGTGTTCGAATGGGCGACGATACCATACAACCCCTACCGTACCAGTCGGAATTATCGTGTCCGGTGTTCGATGGTTGCATGAGTATGCATCGTTCTGTATAGTCATTCGACCGTGACGACGACCGTCCGATGCCGTCCGTCTCGAGTCCGCCAGGCCTTCTCCCCGCGCTCGCGCGCGGGGCGTCGACCCGGCCGGCGGCCCGCGCCGCATCCGGGTCGGGATCATCGGGGCGACCGGGTACGTCGGCGCGCGAGCTCGTCCGCCTGCTCGCCGCCACCCGAACGTCGAGATCGTGGGCCTGGTCGGCCGCGACCGCGACCACGAGCCGATCGGCGGCGATCCACCCGCACCTGGCGACGCACCGGCGCTCGACGCGTCGACACCGAGGCTGCCCGGACGGCTCGACGCGGTGCTTCCTCGGCCCTGCCCGCACGGCGACGGCGGCCGGCGCTCGTCGCCCGACCTCGTCGCGGCGGGCACCGCGATCATCGACCTCGGGCCCGACTTCCGGCTCGCGCGACCCGGCCGACTACCCGCGCTGGTACGGCTTCGAGCACCCGCGACCCGACCTGCTCGACGCGCGCCGTCTACGGCCTGCCCGAGCTCCATCGCGCCGAGCTCGAGGCGCTCGTCGACGCGCCGATCGCGATCGTCGGCTCGCCGGGCTGCTACCCGACCGCGACGCTCCTCGCGCTCGCGCCGCTGGCCCGGGCCGGCCTGATCGGCGACCTCGTGGTCGACGCCAAGAGCGGCGTCTCGGGCGCCGGGCGCGAGGCCAAGCCCGACCTGATGTTCGGCGAGGTCAACGAGAGCGTGAAGGCGTACGGCATCGGCGGCCACCGGCACGTCGCCGAGATCGAGCAGGAGCTCGCCGGTCGCCGCCGAGCGCGCGGGCCTCGACCCGACGCCAACCCGGGCATCGTCGCGGTCGACTTCCTGCCCCACCTGATCCCGATGACCCGCGGGATCCTGTCGGCCTGCCACGTCCGCCCGACGCGTGCCGGTCACCCAGGCGCGAGCTCGACGCGCTGTACGCGACCGCGTACGCGGACGAGCCGTTCGTCACGGTCGTGGCCGCGCCGCCGGCGACCAAGCACGTGACCGGCAGCAACCAGGTCCGCGTCCACGTCCGCGCTCGACGAGCGGACCGGCCGGATCCTCGCCATCGGCGTCGAGGACAACCTGGTCAAGGGCGCGGCCGGCCAGGCGATCCAGGCGTTCAACCTCGTCCACGGCCTGCCCGAGACGGCCGGCCTCGACCAGCTGCCGCTCGCCCCATGACGACCACGCCCGACACCATCCGGTCCCGGCGTCCTCGACGGGCCTCCCGCCGGTCGAGCGGCGCGCCGTCCTGCCGGCCGGCTTCCGGGCCGGCGGGCCTGGCGGCCGGGATCAAGGCCTCGGGCCGGCCGGACCTCGCCGTCGATCGTCGACGACGGGCGGTCCGGCCGCCGCGGCCGCCGTGTTCACCCCGAACGCCTTCGCCGCCGCACCGGTCCGCCTGTCGCGGGCCCATCTCGCGGCGACGTCCGGCGACCCGCGCGGCGGGTTCGGCTGGGCCGACGCGATCATCTCGACGAGCGGCTCGCGCCAACGCCGCGACCGGCGCGGCCGGCGACGCCGACCAGGCGCGAGATCGCGGCGACTGCTCGCCGAGCGCGGTCGGCATCGAGTCACGACCGGACCCTCCATCTCTCGACCGGGATCATCGGCACGCGGCTGCCGCTCGAGCTGGTCGGCGCCGGGCTGGCGCGCGCTGGTGCCGACGCTCGTGCGCGCCGACGACGCGGCCTCGAGGCGGCCGCCGATCGCGCTCCGCACGACCGATTCGGTGACGCAAGGTCGCGACCACGACCGCTCGAGCCTGCCCGATGCCGACGGCGCGGCCGGTCACGGTCACGGTCAGCGGCATCGCCAAGGGCGTCGGGATGATCCACCCGCGGATGGCCACGATGCTGTCGGTGATCCTGACCGACGCCGACAGTCGCGCCCGAGACGCTGTGGGGCCTGCTCCGACCGGCGGCGGCGCGGACCTGGGACCAGCTGTCGGTCGACGGCGACACGAGCACGAACGACACCGTGTTCGTCCTCGCGTCCGGGGCGTCGGGGCGGCGCCGGTCGAGCCGGAGCAGCGCCGCGGCCGCCGTCTCGGCGCCGCGCATCGAGGCGGTCGCGCGCGACCTGGCCCGCCAGCAGGCGGCCGACGGCGAGGGCGCCGACGACGCTCATCACGACGACCGTGACCGGCGCGCGCGACGACGCCGAGGCCCGGGCGGTCGCCCGGGCCGTCGTCTCGTCGAGCCTGGTCAAGGCGGCGGCCCACGGCCGCGACCCCAACTGGGGCCGGATCGCCGGAGCGGCCGGCAACGCCCGGCTGGCCGACGCGGCCGGTCCTCGAGGCGCGCCGGCCTGCCGGCGGCGAGGCGGCGGCCCGTGCCGGCCAGCCCGGCCACGCTCGATCCTGATCGCGCTCCGGATCGCGATCGCCGGTCATCTCGTGTTCGACGGCGCGCGCGGGCGGCCCGGTCGCCTTCGATCGCGCGGCGGCGCGCGACGGCCATGAACGCCGCCGGAGCGTCGTGATCGCGCCTCGACCTCGGCCTCGGCGACGGCAGCGGCGAGGCGCTTCGGCTGCGACCTCACCGAGGCATACGTGATCGAGAACTCGGAGTACACGACATGAGTCGAGATCGCTCGTCGTCAAGCTCGGCGGCACGCACGATCGCCGGATCAGTGCGCAGGTGCTCGCGGAAGTGGCCGCGGTCGCGCGGCGGCGTCCGGTCGTGCCTCGTCCACGGCGGCGGCAAGCGGATCACCGAGTGGCTCGAGCGCCTCGGCGTCCCGTCGCCGGTTCGAGGGCGGCCTGCGTGTCACCGACGCCCAGTCGCTCGAGGTGGCCGCCGCGGTCCTGCGCGGCGTCGTCAACAGCGAGCTGGTCGCCGGGTCTGCGCGACCTCGGGGTCGACGCCGTCGGCCTGTCCGGCGTCGACGGCGGCCTGCTCATCGCCGAGCGGATCCCGGAGCTCGGGCTCGTGGCGCCGCGTCGTCGGGCTGCGTCGCGACCTGCTCGACGCGATCCTCGTCGGCGGCCAGGTGCCGGTCGTCGCGCCGCTGGCCCGCGACGCGGACGGCATCGTCTGCAACGTCAACGCCGACGACGTGGCGGCCGGGATCGCGGCCGGCCTCGGCGCCCGCCAGCTCGTGCTGCTGACCGACGTCGACGGCGTGCGCGACGCCGACGGCCGCCGGCTCGACACGCTGACCGTGGGCGAGGCGGAGGCCCTCATCGAATCCGGCGTCATCGCCGGCGGCATGGTGCCCAAGGTCCGGGCCGCGCTCGGGGCGCTCGGCTGGGACGGCGCCGAGGCGATCATCGCCGACTCGTCGCGCCCGAACGCGCTCGAGCGGGCGCTCGTCCGACCCGACGTTCGGGACGCGGATCACGGCCGGTCGCCGCCCGGCGTGGGCGCGGCATGATCGCCGCCGATCACGCGACCCGCACGGCAGCCGCCCGCGCCGACCGGCGCACGAGCTCAAGCGGCCAGCGCCAGCGGGCCATCCGCGAGCTCGATCGCGGCTCGCGCCGGTCGGCAGCCAGCGCGAGGCTCGTCGACGCGCTCGCGGCGCAGGGCTTCGAGGTGACCCAGGCCACGGTCTCGCGCGACATCGCCGAGCTCGGGCTGGTCAAGGTGCCCGGCGCCGACCGGCCACGTCTACGTCATCCCCGAGCGGATCGCCGCGTCGAACGGCGGCGCGGCCTCCGGACGAGCGCCTCGAGCGCATCCTCGCCGACATCCCGGTCACGATCGGCCGCAGCGGGCTGATCCTCGTGCTCGACCGGGACGCCCGGCACGGCCAGCGTCATCGCCCAGGCGATCGACGAGTCGAGCCTGCGCGAGCAGGAAGGCACGCTGGCGGGCGACAACACGCTCCTCGTCCTGTTCGCCGACGAGCCGCGCCTCGAGCGCTGGCGCGACGCGGTTCGAGGCCATCCAGGCACGCTCCGGAGGTTCGAGGATCCCGTGAACAAGGTCGTCCTCGCCTATTCGGGCGGTCTCGATACGTCGGTCGCCGTCGCCTGGCTCACGCGAGCAGTTCGGCGTCGAGGTCGTGACCCTGACCGGTCGACCTCGGCGGCGGGTCGCTCCGCCAGGGCGTCGAGCGGCCGGGCGATGTCGGCCGGCGCCGTCGCGCGCGCTACGTCGTCGACGCTCGCGAGCGCTTCGTCACCGACTTACGTCTGGCCGCACCTCCAGGCCAACGCCCTGTACCAGGGCGCCTACCCGCTGGCGACCGCGCTCGCCCGGCCGCTGATCGCGCAGCTCCTCGTCGAGGTCGCCAAGCGCGAGGGCGCCGACGCGGTCGCCCACGGCTGCACCGGCAAGGGCAACGACCAGGTCCGCTTCGACGTCGCGACCCACGCCCTCGATCCGGGGCTCGAGGTCGTCGCGCCGATGCGCGTCGGGATGGGCCTGACCCGCGACCAGGAGATCGACTACGCGGCCGAGCGCGGGATCGAGATCCCGATCACCAAGGCCTCGCCCTACTCGATCGACGTCAACCTGTGGGGCCGCTCGTGCGAGACCGGCGTCCTCGAGGACCCGTGGGTCACGCCGCCGCCCGACGCGCTACGAGTGGACGGTCGCCGCCAGCCGACGCGCCGGCCCCGGTCGAGATCGTCGATCGAGTTCGAGGGCGGCATCCCGGTCGCGCTCGACGGCGAGCGGCTCGCGCCGGTCGAGCTGGTCGAGCGGCGTCCACGACGCTGGGCGGCGCGCACGGCGTCGGGCGGATCGACCACGTCGAGGACCGGCTGGTCGGGATCAAGAGCCGCGAGATCTACGAGACGCCGGCGGCCACGATCCTGCACGCGGCGCACCGGGCGCTCGGAGGGCCTGACGCTGTCGCGCGACACGCTCCGGTTCAACCGGTTCGTCGCCGACGAGCTGGCCCGGCTCATCTACGACGGGCTGTGGTTCAGCGCCCTGTCGCGCGACCTGCGCGGCTACGTCGCGTCGTCGCAGCGGGTCGTGTCGGGCGAGGTCCGGGTGCGGCTCGACCACGGGTCGGCGGTCGTCACCGGCCGTCGCTCGCCGATGTCGCTGTACGACAAGATCGCTGGCCACGTACGACGAGGGCGACGCCTTCGACCACGCCGCCGCGGTCGGGTTCATCGAGATCTTCGGGCTGCCGCTGCGGGTCGAGGCGGCGCCGCCACGGGGCGGTCGGCAAGCACCACGGCGCGGCCTGGACCTGGACCGATCCGCTGCTCGACGACCTGCCGACGACCATCGCGGACCCCGGAGCCGGCCGGCGTCTGACGAGGGCGCATTTGACTCGCAGATCCGATCTCGCGGCGGATGCGCGATGATCGACCGGTGACCATCCGCCGTTCGCTCGATCCGGATCGCCGGCTCGACGACCTCGCGTTCCTCCACGACATCGCCCAGCTCGCCACGCTGGCGCGCGACTGGGACGAGCTGATGCGCTCGATCGTCGACGGCACGACCGTGGCGATGGAGCGTCGAGGTGTGCTCGTTCTACCTCGCCGACCACGAGCGGACGCGGCTGACCCTGGCGGCGACCAACGGGCTCGACCGCGTCGCAGGTCGGCAAGCGTCAGCCTCGGCCTGGGGCGAGGGCATCACCGGGCGCGTGGCCGCGCCCGGTCGACCGATCGCCGTCGACGACGTGACCGTGGACGAGCGGTTCCGCTGGGTCCGCGGCTTCGACATCGAGGGCCTCGCCGGCGATGCTGTCGGTGCCGCTCGTCTGGCACGACGCGCGTGGTCGGCGTCCTCAACGTCCAGACCCGCGAGGCCGCGCACCTTCGACGACGACGAGATCGCGTTCCTGCAGACGATCGCCGCGCTGCTCGCCGGCATCGTCGAGAAGGGCCGGCTGACGGCCGAGGTCGAGGCGCGGCTGGCCGAGCTGACCGCGCTCGACGCGGCCCGGGCCGAGCTGCTGAGCGTCGTCACCCACGAGCTGCGCACGCCGCTGTCGATCGTCCGCGTCTACGTCGACCTGCTGGCCGAGGCCGCGGCGCAGCGGGCCGCCAACAAGGACGCGGCAGAGCTGGCGCGACGGCCGCCTCCGACCAGCTGGCGCGGCTCGATCGGCTCGTCGACTCGATCCTCGCGTCGGTCCGCGGCGAAGGCCTGACCGGGCTGTCGCGCGCGCCGTTCGATGCGGTTGCCGCGGTCGACGAGACCGTCGAGACGCTGCGGCTCGCTGCTCCGCCCGCACCCGATCCGCTGGCAGCGTCCGACCGATCCGATGGTCGCGATCGGGGACGAGGCCCGGTTCCGCCAGGTTCTCGAGCAGCTGCTCGAGAACGAGTCGAAGTACGCCCCGATCGAGCGACGGCGTCAGCGATCGGCGATCTGGCGAGTCGGCGACGAGATCCAGGTCTACGTCACCGACGACGGGCCGGGCGTCCCGGTGGCCGACTGGGAGAGCGTGTTCGAGCCGTTCGTGCGGATCGTGGGCCGACGGAAGTCGCGCGGCTCCGGGATCGGGCTGTTCGCGGCGCGGCGGCTGATGACCGCCATGGGCGGCCGGATCTTCCTCGAGCCGAACGGATTCGCCAGCTCGCGGTTCGTCGTGGGGCTGCCGGCCGAGGATCGCCGCCCAGGCGATTGACCCGCGACGGCGTCGCGCCCTACCTGGTGACGACCCGCGACTCCTCGGCGCGCAGGTGCGCGTAGCCGGGCTTGACGACCTCGTTGATGAGCCGCAGCCGCTCGTCGAACGGCGCGAACGCGCTCTTCGATCGCGTTGATCGTCAGCCACTCCATCTCGCCGAGGCCGATCCCGAACGCCTCGTCGAGCGCCGCGAACTCGCGACGACATCGTGACGCCGCTCATCAGCCGGTTGTCGGTGTTGACCGTGACCCGGAAGCGCAGCCGGCGGAGGAGGTCGATCGGGTGCTCCGCGATCGACGGCGCCGCGCCGGTGTGGACGTTCGAGCGTCGGGCACATCTCGAGCGGCACGCGGCGATCGCGAACGAACGCGGCCAGCCGGCCGAGCTCCACCGAGCCGTCGTCGCGGACCGTGATGTCGTCGACGATCCGGACGCCGTGGCCCGAGCCGCTCGGCGCCGCAGAACTGGAGCGCCTCCCAGATCGACGGCAGCCCGAACGACTCGCCGGCGTGGATCGTGATGTGGAAGTTCTCGCGGCGGACGTCGTCGAAGGCGTCGAGGTAGCGGGTCGGCGCGGTAGCCCTTCTCCGGGCCCGGCGACGTCGAACCCGACCGACGCCGGCGTCGCGCCAGCGGATCGCGCACTCGGCGACCTCGACCGAGCGGGCGGCCTGGCGCATCGCCGTGACGAGCAGCTTCATGACGATCGGGTGGCCGGCCGCGGCCGCGCGTCGCCGCGCCGATCCGGAAGCCCTCGAGGATCGCCGTCGTCGACCTCGTCGAGCGTCAGGCCCGTGCTCGGTGCGACAGCTCGGGCGCCATCGCGGACCTCGGCGTAGACGACGCCGTCGGCGGCGAGGTCCTCGGCGCACTCGGCGGCGACCCGGACGATCGCGTCGCGCTCCTGCATGACCCCGAACGTGTGGGCGAACGTCTCGAGGTAGAGCTCGAGCGCACTTGCGATCGGCGCCGCGGCGGAACCAGGCCGCGAGGTCGTCGACGTCGGTCGTCGGCAGCGCCGTCGTAGCCGTACTCCGACGCGAGGTCGATGACCGTCGCCGGCCGCAGGCCGCCGTCGAGGTGGTCGTGGAGGAGCGCCTTGGGCGCCTGGACGATGGTCGCGAGATCCGGCATGCGAGCTCCTTCGCGTGGCTGGCGCGATCGGTAGCGCCCGGCGCGCCGTGCCCTCAGGTCGCGTCGAGGCGGGCCCGGGCCGCGGCGAGCGCGGCGGCGACCCGGGTCGGGCGCGGTCCCGCCGATGACGTCGCACGACGCGAGGGCGCCGTCGATCGAGGCCGCGGCGCGCAGCGCGTCGCCGATCCCGGATCCGCGGCGAGCGCGGCCGCGGTCGGATCGCCGCTCGCGCCGAGCGCCAGCCGCGATCATCGCGTCGCTCGACCGCGTCGAGCGCCGACGCCGGCCGCCTCGGCCTGCGCGACGCAGCGAGCCGACGATGTGGTGGGCGGCCCGGAACGCGACGCCGCGCCGGACGAGCGCGTCGGCGACGCGCGGTCGCGGTCGTGTAGCCCTCGCCGGCGGCCGCGGCGCATCCGCTCGCGCGTCGACGGTCAGCGTGTCCGATCAGGCCCGCCATCACGCCGAGCGACGCCTCGTACGACCGCGACCGCGTCGAACAGCGGCGCGCCTGTCCTCCTGGAGGTCGCGCTGGTACGCCAGCGGCAGGCCCTTGAGCAGCGCCAGGACCGCCGGTCAGCTCGCCGATGACGCGGGCAGCGCGGCCGCGGACGAGCTCGGCCGGGTCGGGGTTCTTCTTGTTGGGCATCATCGAGCTGCCGGTCGAGAACGCGTCGGCGACGCGGACGAACCCGAACCGCGGGTTCGACCACCACGTGATCTCCTCGGCCAGCCGGCTGAGGTGGACCATCCCGAGCGCGACCGCCGCCGAGCGTCTCGACCACGAAGTCGCGGTCGCGAGACCGCGTCGAGCGAGTTCGCGCGTGACGCCATCGAAGCCGAGCTCCGCGCGCGGTCGCCTCGCGATCGAGCGGGTAGCCGGCGCCCGCCAGCGCGCCCGCACCCGAGCGGCGAGACGTTGAGCCGTCGCCGCGCATCGGCCAGCCGGCCGCGGTCGCGCTCGGCCATCTCGACGTAGGCGAGCAGGTGGTGGGCGAACAGGACCGGCTGGGCCGGCTGGATGTGGGTCGTGCCCGGCAGGACGGCCGTCGCCGTCGCGCTCGGCGAGGCCGACGAGCGCGCGCTCGAAGTCGAGCAGCGCGGCGTCGAGCTCGGTCGATCGCGCGGCGCGTCCAGAGCCGCAGGTCCGTCGCGACCTGGTCGTTGCGCGAGCGGCCGGTGTGGAGCTCGCCCGGCGACCGGCCCGACCGTCTCGGCGAGCGCCGCCTCGAGGTTCAGGTGGACGTCCTCGAGCGCCGGGTCCCAGGCGACGCGCCGGCGCCCGACGTCCGCGGCGAGCGCGTCGAGGCCGTCGACGAGCGTCTCGACCTCGTCGGCGGTCAGCAGCGCCGGCCCGGCCGAGCCCGCGGACGTGCGCGATCGAGCCGGCGATGTCGTCGGCGGCGAGCGCGGCGATCGACCTCGATCGAGCGCGTGAAGTCCGCGACGCGCGCGTCCGGTTCGCTCGCTGAACCGCCCGCCCCAGAGTCCGCATCATCCCTCCGTTCGTGAGGCGGTAATGCTACCCAGCGCGTGGACCGCGGCCGCGGCGGTCCAGCGGCGGCGCCACAGCGTCCGCGACCGACCGATCCTGAAGGGATGGTGGCACGCTCTCCGCGCGTTGACGGGCACCCTCGGCGGCCTCCGCGGCCGGGGTCATCGACCGGGAAGACAGGCCAGCCGACCGCCGCGCCGATCATCACCAGCACGGCCGCCAGCGCCGAGGGGCAGCCACGCCGAAGGTCGCGTAGACGATCCCGCCCACGATGTTGGCGACGATCGACGCGATCCCGAAGGCGATCGTCTGGTAGAGCGCCTGGCCGGTCGCCTGGAGAATCACGCGGCAGGAGCGCCGAGATCGACAGCACTGGCGGCCACGACCAACCCGGCGAACGCCGCGCCGGTCAGGACGCGGGTGGCGACGATGAGCCCAGGCGTGTCGAGGACGAGGTACGACGCCAGGCACGCCGCGCAGATCCGGCACTCGCCGCGAACAACCCGCGGAGGCCGATCCTCGCGGCGATGACGCCTGAGGCCAGCATCGCCGGGATCTCGGCGGCGGCGCCGAGACCAGTCAGGAGCGCAACGTCCGACGGCTGCCCGCCCGGGGCGACCCAGGCACAGCGGCAGGAAGGCGGAGCCGACGATCATCCGAGCTGGACGAGCAGGACCGCGCCCAGGACCAGCTTCCAGCCCGGGCGCCATACGGAGGGCCACGCCGGCCGAGCCGAGCCGCCAGGTCGGCCTGGACAGGCGCTGACCGGTGGCAGCCGGCGGGCAGCCGTGTCGAGCGCCGGATCGCTCGACCCGACCAGACCGCCGTCGGTGCCCGGCTGGGTCGTGGCCCCGTGCTCGGGGTTTCTCGGCGTCGGGTCATCGCGCGTGGAGATCAGCTCGCCCCACGTCCCGGCACGCGCCAGGCGGCCGCCACCAGGGCCAGGCGCCGGAGCAGCGGGTGGAGCCAGTACACGACGCACGCCATAGCCGGTGACGTCGTAGACGAAGCCGACGCCGATGCACACGACGGCCACGGCGAGGCTGGTCAGCAGCCGCAGCCCGGGCGTAGTCAGCGCCGGTCGGGCAGCGCGTTGAGCGAGATGGCGTCGATAATGAGCGGCTGGAACCCGGACTGGAAGATCCACACCACGACTGAACAGGGCGCCGGCGGCCGCCCGGTGGCAGGTCGAGGTTGAGCGCTCCAGCACGACGATGGCCGCCCCGATGGCGCAAACGACGAGGTCCGGGGCCGCCCGGCGAGCCGGACGTCTGCCAGGTGGCCCCAGATGGGCTACCGCGATCGGCATGAAGCCCAGCGCGCCGAGCGCGCCACGACGATGCCGACCCCGATCGCGTTGAACCCGCGAGACGCACGAGGATGACCGCGATGAACGGGTAGAACGATCCGACCGCGACGCCAAAGGCGAGGACCAGCAGTCGGAGGTTTGCGCATCGTTTCCAATGCTGCTACCGGGCGACCCGCGCCGCCGCCCAGCCTCGCGTCGGGAGGGCATGCAACGGTTCGGCGGCCGCCACGGTGGTTCCGGATGGTGTGAGGATCCCGTTCGATCCACGCCAGTTTGGCCTATGCCGCGTAGGCCAAGCGACCGCTATGCATGCCCCGATGACCGAGCGCTCCAACCGCATCGACTGGCTGATCTTCTTCGCGCTCGGGTTCATGTGGGGCTCGAGCTACCTGTTCATCAAGCTCGCGGTCGACGACTTCGGGACGTTCACGCTGGTCGCGCTCCGGCTCGTCGTCGGCGCCGCTCCTGCTGTGGATCGTCGTCCGCATCGCCAAGCAGCCGCTGCCGCGCGAACGCCGGATCTACGGCCACCTGCTGGTGATGGCCGATCATCAACATCACGATCCCGTTCCTGCTCATCACCTGGGCCGAGCAGTCGGTCGAGTCGTCGCTGGCGGCGATCCTGACCTCGCCGGTCCCGCTGTTCGCGATCGTCCTGTCGGCGCTCTTCCTCGCCGACGAGCCGATGCGCGGTCAACGGCGTGGTCGGCCTCGATCGTCGGGTTCATCGGCGTCGTCATCGTCACCGAGCCGCGGGCTGACCGGGCGCGGATCGTCGCTCACCGGCGAGCTCGCCCTGCTCGGCGCGGCCGTTCAGCTACGCCGTGCGGCGCGGTCTACTCGCGCGGCGCAACGTCCGCGGCCTGCGCGCCGATGATCCCGGCCGTCTTCCAGGTGACGTTCGCGGCGATCATCACCGGCGTCGATCGCGCTCCTGTTCGAGCACCCATGGACCGCGACGCCGGACGCCGAGGCGATCTTCTCGATCCTGTGGCTCGGGATCCTCGGCTCGGGCCTCGCCTACCTGCTGGTCTTCCGGCTGTTCGCCGCACTGGGGCGCGACGCGCACCACGCTCGTCGCCTACGTGCATCCCGGTCGTCGGCATCGTGCTCGGCTACCTCGTCCTCCAGGAGCCGATCGACGCGCGGCTGATCGTCGGGACGGCGCTCGTCATCGCCGGGCGTCGGCGCTCGTCAACAGCCGGTTCGGGCGGCGGCGGCTGTTCGGACGGGTGCGCCGCCGAGGCCGAGGCGGCCTAGACGGCCGGCGGCGCGACCCGTCAGCGGCCGCCGATCCGCCGAGCAGCGAGCGCCCCGCCGACGATCAGCACGGACGCCCCGATCCGGCGGGTCAGCCTCGGTGCGGTCGCTCGCCTCGCCCAGCCGGACCGAGCCCCAGGCCGCCGCGAAGACCGTCGCCGATTCGCGCAGCGGCGCGACGCCGCGACAACGGCGCCACGCTCAGCGCGACGAGGATGCACAGGTAGGCGGCGAGCGTCAGCCAGCCGCCGACCGCGGCCCGGCGCGAGCCGTCGCGGGCCGTCAGCGCAGCAGGTCGCCGCCGGCCACGAGCGCGACCCACAGCGACCAGCACGACCGACGCACGTCGCCCACAGGATCGCGGCGTACGACGAACGGATCGATCTGGCCGCGTCCCGACCCGGTCGATCGCCGAGTAGGTCGCGATCATCACGCCGGTCGCGAGCGCGAACAGGATCGCGCTGTCGCGCGGCCGCCGCCGCGCACGCGGCGCGCGCCGCCGCCGCGCCAGCGCGATCGCCCGCCACGGCCGCTGCAGGACGAGGAACCCGGCCAGCAGCAGCACGACCCCGATCGAGCCCGCGCACGCCGAGCCGCTCGCCGAGCACGACCGACGCCGATCAGCGACCGCCAGCAGCGGCGCCGTCCCGCGCGCGACCGGGTAGACGACCGACAGGTCGCCGCGCCGGTACGCCGCCGACAGCAGGATGAAGTACGCCGCCTCGACGACGCCCGACGCGACGCCCGAGCGCGACGCCCTCGAGCGGCAGGGCCGGCCGCCCGGCGCACCACCACGACCGCGAGCCCGAGCGGCACGATGCCGACCGACGCCGGCGAGCATCCCGATCGTCGCGGCCCGGAGCGGGTCGCCGGCGGTCTTGAGCCGGACGTTCCAGGCGACGATGCAGGACCGCCGAGACGGCGACGAGGCGCGATGATCCAGGGGTCCACCCCCGGACGTTACCTGCCGATGTCGCGCCGCGTGAGGCCGATCGCGCAGATCGCCAGGCCGCCGACGACCAGGACCGCCGCGACGACGATCCCGACCGGGTCGAAGATGCCCGCCATCGGCTGGCCGAGGTGCTTGTAGAGCGACAGGTCGAGGACCCAGTCGGGCAGCTTGAGCGCCGCGCCCAGCGTGTCGATGCAGGAACGTCGCGATGACGAGGCACGCCGGTCACGCCGGCCGCCAGCGACGACCGCACGACGCCGCCGACCGCCAGCCCGACGCCGGCGAAGGCCGCCGGCCGCCAGGCCGAGCACGACGATCCCGCCCACCGGCGCCGACCGCGTCGCCGGCCCTGCGACGACGCCGCGACGCCGATGAAGGTCGGCGATGATCAGCGTCACGACGCCGATCGCGGCGAGCACCCCGAGCCCGCTCCGGAGCGCCCAGCTGGCGCGCGTCCGCGGTGTCGACAGGACGACCTCGAGGCGGCGGCGACCCTCGTCCGCTGGCCCAGCCGGCGAGGAACGACGCGCCGGCCAGCCCGATGATGAACGAGCCGAAGCTGAAGAACGTCAGCTGGAGCACGCGCCGACGGCTGGCTGATGTCGATGCCCGGGTAGATGGCCGTCGATGATCGCCGCGATCTGCGGCAGCGACCGTGATCGTGTCGCTGAACGCGTTGGCCGACGCGACGATGAGCAGCGCCATAGAGCCCGATCCCGAGACCCCACGCGATCGCGATCCCGGCCCGGTCGGCCAGCTGCCGGGTGAACGGGCCCGGCGATCCCGGCCGGCAGCGACGGCAGCCGCAGCCAGCCGACGTTGGCGACGCCGCCCGAGGTCGCGCCGCGTCGAAGCCGACGACGCCGATGGCGAAGCAGGACGACGTCGACCGCCGCGAGCGCCGGCGACCGACGGCCAGTCGCGTGACGCCCGGCCATCGGCCGGTGGCCGGCGGTCCAGACGAAGAACGACAGCGGCTTGAGCGCCTCGATGATCGGCGACAGCGTCGCGTAGCCGTAGATGAGGTAGCTGGCGAACAGGACGATGAGCCCGAACGCCAGCGCCCGCGGTCCGCCCGACGAACGGCGCGGTCGCGAACGCCGACGCCGCCGCACGGCGAGCATCATCACGCCGTACAGGGACACCTGGCCGAGCGCGGCCGAGAACGCGGATCTCGTCGCCCGGCAGGTCAGCGAAGAACCGGCCCGACGGCCCACAGGTCGCGGCCGCCAGGATCGAGCATCGCGAGGCGTGACCGCGGTGATGTGGCCGGCCAGCTTCTGGATGGCGATCGTGCGCCGGCCTGGCGGCGTCGACGCGAGGAGGTCGAGGCTGCCCTTGGCCGCCTCGCCGGCCAGCGTCCCCGACAGCGCGATGACCGGCCACAGCCCGAGCATGACCGGCAGCGATGTTGCCGACCCGCCATGACAGGAAGCCGCCCATCGTGTCGAGGTTGATCGGCTCGCCGAGCAGGCCGCGCAGGCGCCGGCGGCAGCGCAGTCAGCGCGTTGATGAACGGCCTGGCGCAGCTCGGCCGTCGCGAACTCGGGCGAGCCCGTACGGCGCCCCGGTGCCGATCATGAACAGCGCCGCGACGCCACCGACGACCAGCGCCGCCCGCCGGCTGTCGCGGACGGTCTTGCCGTAGATCGAGCCGAGCCCCGCGACCCGCGACCACGGCCCGGGCCGCGGCGAGGACGCGTGTGTCTGCGGTCACTGGACGGCCTCGGCGTCGACCGGGATGCTCGCCGTACTGGGCGAGGAAGACGTCCTCGAGGTTCGGCTCGCGGCTGACGACGTCGACGATGCCGTGCTGGCGCCGCGGCCGCGATGACGGCACCGATCGGGCCGTTGACCCGCATCGTGACGATGTCGCCGATCGGCCATCGACGTCGCTGACGCCCGGCAGACCGCTCGAACACGGCCGGTCGGCGACCGGCAGCCGCTGAACGTCAGCTCGACGTGGTGGAAGGCGAGCTCGCCGGATCGCCTCGATCGCGGTCGACCTGGACGAGGCGGCCCTCGCGGATGATCGCCACCCGGTCGCAGGTGCGGTCGACCTCGTCGATGATGTGCGACGACAGGAAGATCGTCCGGCCCTCGTCGCGCCTCGCGGACGAGCTCGAAGAAGGTCTGCTGGACGAGCGGGTCGAGGCCCGAGGTCGGCTCGTCGAGGATCAGCAGGTCCGGCCGGTGCTGGAGCGCGACGATCAGGCCGACCTTCTGCTTGTTGCCCTTCGAGTACTCCTTGAACCGGCGGCTCGGGTCGAGGTCGAGCCGCTCGACGAGCTCGCGCGACGTACGCCCGGTCGACGCCGCCGCGCAGGTTCGCGAAGTACGCGATGCGTCTCGGCGCCGGTCAGTCGGTCGTACAGGTCGAACTCGCCGGGCAGGTAGCCGACGCGTCGATGGATCGCGACCGGATCGGCGGTGGTCTCGATGCCGAACACCTCGGCGCGGCCGCAGGTCGGGCGGATGAGGTCGAGCAGGACGCGCATCGTGGTCGTCTTGCCGGCCCCGTTCGGGCCCGAGGAAGCCGAAGATCTCGCCCTCGGCGACCTCGAGATCGAGCTCGATGATGCCGCGATGCACGCCGTACGGTCTTGGTCAGGCGCTCGCGTCTTGGATGACGGCAGTCATGACGTCCCCTCCCGTTCATCGCTATCGGGCCGGGTCAGTCCCAGCCCGGTGCGCCGACGCCTCGGTCCGGACGCGCGGATGAACGGCAGCGGCCGATCGACGAGCAGCGGCGAGCGATGGCCGTCGTGAGCGGCACCGGCCAGCGACGATCCCGATGCTGCCGACGATGGCGCGCATCGATCTCGACTGCGACGACCTCCATCGACGCGGTCAGCAGCGGGTCCTGGCGGCCCGGCCGCGAACAGCACGATGAGCGGCAGCGAGGCGCCGACGTAGGCAAGGACCAGCGTGTTGACGGTCGCCGCGATGTGCGACCGGCCGACGTTCATCGCCCGCTTCGCCAGCACGACGCCGCGAGCAGCGACGGGCTCGGCCTCGTGGAGCTCGGTGACGGTGGCCGCCTGGGTCACCGTCACGTCGTCGAGGATGCCCAGGGCGCCGAAGATGATGCCGGCCAGGAGCAGCCCGCCGATGTCGATGTTGGTGCAGGCCGACCGCCTGGAGGTAAGAGTGGCGTCCTCCGAGCCGCGGAGCTGCGTGAACCGGGCCGAGCTCGTCGAACACGACCGCGCAGGGCCGCCACGAGCGCCAGGGCGACCGAACGTCCCGATGCGCCGCGGCGACGTGTCGTGCGGTCGGACGCCCTCCGGTCAACAGGAAGGTCGCGATGCGTCACGCCGGTCGCGGCGACGATCGCGACCCACACCGGATCGCAGCCGGCCAGGATCAGCGGCACGACGATCTTGATGATGACGGCGAGCGTCAGCGCGAGCGCGATCAGCGAGCGGACGCCGCGCCAGCCGACCGACGACGTGACCGCGGCGACCGCGAATATGCGCGAGCAGGAGCGCCGAGCGACCGGGATCGCGCGGTACAGGTCGCGCGACCGCGATGAACGTCGGCGTCGGGCTCGGTGCGAGACGTTGACGACGACCTCGTCGCCGACCTGGTAGCGCGGCAGGTCACTGCGCGCCCGGACGGGCCCTGCAGGTAACCGTCGACCGTCTGGCCCGTTGGGCGCCATGCCGACGACGGCGATGCCGGACGTCCGGGCTGGCGCGTCATCCGCGTGTTCGGGCAGGAACTCGACGATGCGGCCCGCGCAGCAGCTCGACCGGGCGGTGGCTGGGTCGGTGGCGGGCTCAGGTCGGGACGAGGACGCACGATGACGAGCAGCGAGGACGAGGCCGCCCGCCAGCGCGCGGCGGCGTTGCGCCGCAGGCCGCGTCGAACGGGACGTCGGCAGGTCGTCCGGATCGCGCCGATCCGTCGGGATCGACCGTCACGTCGCGGGGTTCGTCGCCGCTGGGCCGCCTCGGCCCGCTCCTTGAGCACCCGCAGGTGCGCCTCGACCCGGCTGGCCAGCGAGGCCCGACCAAGCCGCACCAGGATGCCCGGTCCAGCGATCGAACGGCTCGAACGTCGCCGCGTGGATGACCCGCGTGTCCCGCCGGCCACCGGCTCGAGCCGCCAGCTCCATTCGCTGTCGAAGCCCGACGCCGTGACCCGCACCCGGAAGCGCGGATCCGGTCGCGCCTCGAGGCTCTCGACCCGGGCGGCTGTCGCGCAGCAGGCCCGAGCCGGGCGCGCGCCGGCGCGGGTCGTGGCGGCCGCCGGCCAGGCCGGCGCGGCGGGCCCGAGCCGGAGCTCCGGGAACAGCGACGGCGGTCGGCGGCCGGATCGTGGAGGGTCGCCCAGACCGTCGCGCGGCGTGGCGTGGACGAAGACCCGCCGCTCGACGGCGCCGTCGGCGTGCCGGCGCGCGTCGCCGGCGGCCGCCGGTGCGCCCCGCCGCCGGTCCCGACGGCCATCGCTCAGCCGCCGATCGGGTGCCAGACCGTCTTCATCTCGAGGAAGGCGGCGATCCATTCGGGACGTTCGGCGGCGGCGTCGTCGAGCCAGTCGAAGCGGGCCTCGGCGACCTTCGTCGGGCGGCGCGAGAGGCGCTTGATGTCCTCGGCGGCGAGGTGCTCGACCTCGGTCCGCAGCGTCGTCGGGGACGCCCACGTGTCGAGCGCGTCGACGTCCGCGTGGGCGGCCAGCACCGGCACGAGCTCGCGTCTTGAGCCCGGTCAGGACGTTGACGACGCCGCCCGGGACGTCGGACGTGGCGAGCACCTCGGTCAGGGTCACCGCGGGCAGCGGCCGGCGCTCGCTGGCGATCAGGACGACCGCGTTGCCCGTCGACGAGCGGCGGCGCGAGCCGGCTGACGAGGCCGAGCAGCGACGACGTCTCCGGGCGCGACGACCCCGACCACGCCGGTCGGCTCGGGGATCGTGAAGTTGAAGTACGGCGCGGCGACCGGGTTGGACGAGCCGAGGACCTGGCCGATCTTGTCGGCCCAGCCGGCGTACCAGACCCAGCGGTCGATGGCCCGGTCGACGACGTCGCGGGCGGCGGCCGGCGCGCAGGCCCTCGGCGGCCTCGACCTCGGCGACGAACTGCTCGCGCCGGCCCTCCATCAGCTCGGCGACGCGATAGAGGACCTGGCCGCGGTTCATCGCGGTCTTGGCGGCCCAGCCGGCGAACGCCTTGCGCGCGGCGCGGACCGCGTCGCGGACGTCCTTGCGCGACGCCCGGCAGGCGTTGGCGAGCGGCGTGCCGTCGTCGCCGCGCAGACGAGGTACGAGCGGCCCGACTCGGTCCGCGGGAACGCGCCGCCGATGTACAGCTTGTAGGTCTTGCGGACCTCGATCCGCGGGCTGGCGCGGCGGCCGCGCGGCACGTGCCGCGACCGCTCGGCGTGCCGTTCCGGCGGGCGGAGGCGCCGGGGCCGCGCGATGCCATCAGCGGTCCTCGAGCCGGACGTAGGCGTGCAGGCCGTGCATCCGCCCTCGCGCCCGAAGCCCGATTCCTTGTAGCCACCGAACGGCGAGGTCGGGTCGAACCGGTTGAACGTGTTGGCCCAGACGACGCCGGCCGCGCATCGCTGCGACCATCTCGAGGATGCGCGAGCCCTTGTCGGTCCAGATCCCGGCCGACAGGCCGTAGACGGTGTTGTTGGCCTTCTCGACCGCCTCGTCCGGCGTCCGGAAGGTCAGCACCGACAGCACCGGCCCGAAGATCTCCTCGCGCGCGATCCGGTGGCTCTGGGCGACGTTGGTGAACAGCGTCGGGCGGAAGAAGTAGCCGCGCTCCGGCAGGTCGCAGGCGGGCTGGTACAGCTCGGCGCCCTCGGCGACGCCGGACGCGACGAGCTCGGTGATCTTCTCGAGCTGGGCCTTCGAGTTGATCGCGCCGACGTCGGTGTTCTTGTCGAGCGGGTCGCCGACGCGGATCGTCGACAGCCGGTCCTTGAGCTTGTCGATGAGCGGCTCGACGATCGACTCCTGGACGAGCAGCCGCGAGCCGGCGCAGCAGACCTCGCCCTGGTTGAAGTAGATGCCGTTGACGATGCCCTCGACGGCCTGGTCGAGCGGCGCGTCGTCGAACACGATGTTGGCGGCCTTGCCGCCGAGCTCGAGGGTCAGCGCCTTGTCGGTGCCGGCGACGCCCGTGGCGATCGCGCTTGCCGATCTCGGTCGAGCCGGTGAAGGCGACCTTGTCGACGCCGGGATGGGTGACCAGCGCCATCCCGATCTCGCCCGGCCCGGTGACGATGTTGACGACGCCCGGCGGCAGGTCGGCCTGGCGGCAGACGTCGGCGAAGAGGAGGGCCGACAGCGGCGTCGTGGACGCGGGCTTGAGGACGACCGTGTTGCCGGCGGCCAGCGCCGGCGCGATCTTCCAGGCCAGCATCAGCAGCGGGAAGTTCCACGGGATGATCTGGCGCGGCGACGCCGAGCGGCCGCGCGACGCGCCCGGGGAACGCGTACTCGAGCTTGTCCGCCCAGCCGGCGTAGTACCAGAAGTGGGCCGCCGCGAGCGGGCACGTCGACGTCGCGGCTCTCCTTGATCGGCTTGCCCGAGTCCATCGATCTCGAGGACGGCGAACTCGCGGCTCCGCTCCTGGAGGATCCGGGCGATCCGGAACAGGTACTTGGCGCGTTCCTTGCCGGGCAGCGTGCCCCACGAGCGCGTCTGGGCCCGGCGCGCGGCGCGGACCGCCTTGATCGACGTCGGCCGGCGTCGCGCGGGCGACGAGCGCGAGCGTCTCCTCGGTGGCCGGGTTGACCGTCGGCGAACGTGCCGCCGTCGCTGGCCGCGCACCTCGCGGCCGCCGATGAACAGCCCGTAGCGCTCCTTGAGCGTGACGATGTCGCGCGCTTCGGGCGCCGGCGCGTACTCCCACGGGACCGCCTGACCGTCGCCGAGACCCCAGCTCGACGGCGACCGGTCGGGCGTCGGAACGACGCGGCTGTCGGTGTCGGTGGCCATCGTGGCCATTATGGCACCGAGCCCGTTCGGAGCCGCGCAGCGTGAGCCCGCCTAGCGGTCGCTCGTCAGCAGCGGTACATCGAGCTCGGGTAGGCCGCTTCGCAGTAGCGGATGTGGAGGTGGTCGTCGTGGCCCGAGAACCAGGTCGTGAGCCCCTCGCCGATCAGGACCGGGTCGTTGAAGTAGATGAGCTTGACGTGGCCCGGGGCGGCCGCCCGGATGGCCTGGATGAGCGCCCGGGTCGCCGTCCGGTCGTACGAGCCGAAGCGCCAGTTCGTGCCCCACGTGCACTGGTTCTCGCGACTTGCGGATCGGCCGCACGTCGACGTCGAGGCCCACCTCGTGGGTCGCGTGGAGGGCGATGTTGCCGCCGTGCTCGAGGCTGGCGTCGCCGACCGAGACCCGCCCGTGGCCGAGGCTGGCGAACGACGCGGCGGCGGCCTCGAGCTGGCCGATCAGATCGCCGGTCGCCCAGTTGGCCGGCCTGTTGCCGACGCTGTAGTCGCACAGGCTGGTCTTGTTGAACGTCGGACAGCTCGAAGTGCCAGATCAGCCAGCGCCAGGTCTGGCTCCCGACGCACCCCGTTCGGCGAGCAGCCCGAGGTGCTTCTGGAAGGCGATCACCGCCAGCCGGGTGGCGCGTCCCGAAGATGCCGTCCACGGTCAGGCCCGCCCGGCGCTTCTCGTTGAGCTCGCGCTGGAGCACGCGTGACGGGGATGCCGGTGTCGCCGGACGGAGCGTCGACGATCAGGCGTGGCTGCCACGTCGTCTCCCGACGACCCCGTTCACGACCAGCCCCTGCGCGGCCTGGAACGCCTTGACGGCGTCGCGGGTCGCCGTCCCGAAGATCCCGTCGATGGTCATCGGATAGCCGCGCGGCGATGAGCAGCGCCTGGACGGCCTTCACGTCCGAGCCGCGGTTCCCGAGGCTCTGGCTGGGACCATCGGCCGGTGACAGCCGAGGCGCTCGGCACGACGGCCAGGAACAGGAGCCCGGCGATGGCGATCGGGCAGGAGGCGGCGGACGGCGATCGGCATCACGTGGAGGGTAGCGGGCTCGGGCGAAGCCGCTGCCAGCCCGCCTCGACCGCGCGTCGGCGGGTCCGCGCCGGCGCGCTGGCACGTGAGACTCGCGATCTCGACGGCGCGGCCGACGGCCTCGCGGACGGCCGCCGGCGTCGGCGAGATCGGCGCGCCCGCAGGCCTCGCTCCGATCCACCAGGCGAGGAATGCCCCGCCGAAGGCGTCGCCTGCCCCGACCGTGTCGACGACGTCCACCGGCGGCACCTCGACCTCGCACTCGAAGCCCCGGCCGAAGGCCTGCACGGCCGCGCGGACCGTCGGTGGCGATGACCAGCGAGGCGCCCGCCGCGAGCATCTCGGGCGGCCGCGGCGCGCCATGGATACCCCGGGTCGCATCCAGCGCAGGTCGTCGGTGCTCAGCTTGACCACGTCCGCGCGACCGAGGATCCGGTCGAGCCGGGCGAGATAGGCCGCGCGATCCCGGATGACCTGCGGCCGGCAGTTCGGGTCGACCAGCACGAGCGTGCCGGGGTCCGCGGCCAGCGACGCCGGTCAGCAGGGCCGTCGGCCATCGGCTCCAGCACCAGCCCGAGCGTCCCGAGATGGACGGCGGCGGGACCGTCGCCAGGGCAGCCGCGACGGCCTCGGCGGTCGAGCTCGGCGGCGGCGGTCTCCGCCGTGTGGAACCGGTACGTCGCGGCGCCTCGCGTCATCCAGCTCGGCGACGGCCAGCGTCGTCGGGGACGTCGTGGCCTCGGCCAGACCGCAGGTCGACGCCGTCGTCGCTCGAGGGCCGCGCGCAGCGTCGCCACCGAACCGGTCGGTCCGACAGGCGACCGACGAACGCGACCTCGCCACCGAGCCGGCCGATCGTCCGCGCGGCGTTGAACGGCCCGCCGCCCGGGACGGCCGACAGCTGGCCGTCCGGGTGGACGATCAGGTCGATGAGCGCCTCGCCGGCGACGACGATCACGAGCCGCCATCCTAGGGGCGCGGCGGTACCCTGCGACGAATGGACCGCCTTGCCCATGCCCTCGAACTACCTCGACGGCACGCTGGACGACCCGGCGACCCTGGCGGGCAACCTGCGCGACCTGCGCCGGGTGCAACCGCTGGCTCGGCGGGGTCGACCTGAGCGCCGCGGCGATCGAGGCCCTGGCCGCCCATCGCGCCGAGCTCACGATGCTCGACGTCGGAACGGGCGGCGCCGACATCCCGCTGGCGCTCCTCGAGCGCGCGCCGTCGGCGCGGCGCGGCGCTGGCCGATCGTCGGGCTCGACAGCCGGCCCGAGGTCCTCGCCGCGGCCGGCCATCGCCACGCCCGGACTGGCGACCGCCGAAGGGCTCGAGCCTCCACGTCGGCGACGGCCGCTCGCTGCCCTTCCCCGACCGCTCGTTCGACGTCGTCCACTGCCTCGCTGCGTGCATCCATCACCTCGAGCCGCCCGAGGCGACCGCGCTGCTCGGCGAGATGGCCCGCGTCGCCCGGCTGGGCGTGGTCGTCAACGACCTCGACCGCAGCCGGCTCGGGTGGCTGGGGGCGTGGCTCGGCGGCCACGTCTGCTCACCGCGCAACCGGTACACCCGGAACGACGCGCCGCTGTCCGTCCGCCGCGCGTATCGACCGCGTCGAGATGGCCGACCTGCTGCGAGCCGCCGGGCCTGAACCCGGTCCGCGATCCGGCACGCCGCGATGCGCCAGCGCTATGCCATCGCTGCGCTGCACGCCCACCGCCGCGACGGTGACGCGCACGGGCCCGCCCGATCCCATCGGAGCCGGCGAATGACCGCGACGAGCGGGTCGAGGTCGCGATCGTCGGCGGCGGCGTGGCCGGGGCCGTCGCTGGCCGCCCGTCTGGCGCGCGCCGGCCACCAGGTCGTCGTGCTCGAACGGTCGCCGGCCTGGGCGCTGGCGGGCCGGTGGCGTGTTCGCCTCGCCGGCCGCGGTCGCCGCCCTGGCGCCGGGCCGGCGTCGACGGGCGACGCTGGCCGGCGTCGCGCGACCCATCCCGGCGATGCGCGTCGAGACGCACGGCGGGACGACGTTCCGGCTGACCTACGGCGCGGACGCGGGCGGCCGAGCCGGCGGTCGGGTTCGACCGGTCGCGGCTCGACCCGGCCCTGCTCGAGCTGGCCACGCTGCGCCGGCGCCGAGGTCCGCCGCGGCTGGCAGGTCACCGACGGTCGATGCCGGACGCCGGGCGCTCGGCGCGCGATCCGGATGGGACGGACGGTCCGCCTCCAGGCGTCGGTCGTGGTCGGCGCGGACGGACCGCATCCGTGGTCGCGCGGGCGGCCGGGCGTGCGATCGCCCGGTCCGCCTCGGACCGCGGGTCGGCCTGACCTATCACCTGCGCCGATCCCGGCCCGGAGCCGGCCGCGCGACGCGCGGATGCGGGTCCTCGACGACGGCTACGTCGGGATCGCCCCGGTCGCCCGGCGGACGGGTCAACGTCGGGATCGTGCTCGGCCGGTCGTGGCGAGCGGCCCTCGCGGCCGACGGCGCCCGGCCGATCGTCGACCGCATCGTGGCCGCGATCCCGCCAGGCGAGGACGACCCGGCCGACTGGCGCACGGCGAGCCGACCGATCGACGTGGCCGGCGCCTGGCCGCTCGGTCACCGGGTGACGCGGCGGGCCGGGCCCGGCTGGCTGCTCGTCGGCGACGCGGCCGGCTTCCTCGATCCGTTCACCGGTGAGGGCCTCCATCGGGCGCTGGTCTCGGCCGAGCTGGCGGCGGCCGCCATCGGTGCCGCACGGCGCGCCCGGACCGCGCCGTGCGGCCTTCGACGCCTACGAGCGCGACGATGCGCGCGCCGGTTCCTCGCCAAGGACGCGCGTCTCGTGGCTGGTCCAGGCGTTCCTCGGCCGTCCCGCGGCTGTTCGAGTACGCCGCCCGCCGGGTCGCCGCGCGAACCGAGCTCCGTGCGACGATGGGCCTCGTCATGGGCGACCTCGTCCCGGCCGGTCGGGCGCTCGATCCGCGCTACCTCGCACGCGCTGCTCGCGCCGTGAGCGCGACGACGGCGCACGCGGACGCGGGTCGCCGCCTACGGCCTGTGCCGCGACGAGCTCGATCGGGTGCTGCTCTGCCGGATCTGCCAGATCGATCGCTGCCGGCGGCGTCTGGACCTTGCCCGGCGGCGGTATCGACTTCGGCGAGTCGCCACCCGTCGCGGTCCTGCGCGAGCTCGACCGAGGAGACGGGGCTCGTCGGCGAGGTCGTCGAGCTCATCGACGTCTTCGACCGGGTCGTGGAGCAGCGGGGCGGCGTCCGCCTCCACTCGATCCAGATCGTCTATCGCGCGCGCATCCTGGGCGGCGAGCTGCGCGACGAGGTCGATGGCTCCACCGACCGGTGCGCCTGGTTCGCGTTGGACGCGGCGTACGCTTCGACTCGTGACGCTCGCCCGGCGGACGATCGAGCGCGACGAAACGGCCAGCCGGCTCGCCGACGAGCCGAGCATGACCTGATGCACAGCGCCATCGGCATCGACGTCGACGCCCCGCCCGAGCTCGTGTTCGCGCTCGCCCGCGACGTCGAGCGCTGGGAGCGCCTGCTCCCCACTACGTCCGGTCGCGCGTCGTCGAGCGCGCGGGCCGACGGCGCGCTCGTCGTCGACTTCGTCGCGCGCCGGCCGCTCGTCGCCGATCCTCGGCCTCGGCCTGCCGGTCGCCTGGCGGTCGCGGACCTGGACGCGAGCCGGCGACCCGCCGGCTCCGGTTCGTCCACGTCGCCGGGGCGACCGAAGGGCATGGACGTGACCTGGCGGATCGAGCCGACGGGCGACGGCGGCCGCGCGTCGATCGATCGAGCACGACTTCGCCGCCGCGGCTGCCCGGGTTCGCCGCGGTTCGTCGACCGCGCGTTCACGCGCCCGATCGCCGGCCGGACGCTGGCCACGTTCAAGGCGCTCGCCGAGGCGCGTCGCCGCGAGCCAGTCCGGACGCCGACGCCGGCGACGGATCCATCCGACATGACCGACCGTCGGCGGGTCTGGATCACGGGCATCGGCGTCATCACCGCGATCGGCACCGGGCGTCGACGCCTTCCGGGCCGGCCTGCGGGCCGGCCGCTCGCCGGTCAAGCGGATCGACCGCTTCGATCCGGCGCCGTTCCGATCGCAGGTCGCGGCCCAGGTCGACGACTTCGACCCGCTCGCCTGGATGCCGCCGAAGACCGCCCGCCAGCTCGACCGGTTCAGCCAGTTCGGCCTGGTCGCCGGCCGGCTGGCCCTCGACGACGCCGGGCTCGAGCCCGGGCGGCGATGGCGCGGCTGACGCCGCAGCGGATCGGGATCTACCTCGGCTCGGCGCTGGGCGGCATCGCCTACGCCGAGGAGCAGCACGAGCGGTACCTCGAGCGAGGGCATCCGGCAGGTGGCGCCGAACCTCGCGCTGGCCGTCTTCGGCGGCGCGGCGCCGGCCAACCTCGGGATCGCGCTCGACGTGCGCGGGCCGATCCTGTCGACCGCCAACTCGTGCGCCTCGGGCGCGGTCGCGCTCGGCGAGGCGCTCGGGCGACCTGCGCGAGGGCCGGGTCGATGCCGCGATCGCCGGCGGCTGCGAGATCCCGCTCAGCCCGCTCGCGTTCGGCGCGTTCGACATCATCCGCGCGCTGTCGGCCGGCCACAACGACGACGCCCGGCCACGGCGGCCCGGCCGTTCGACGTCGGCCGCGACGGGTTCGTCATGGGCGAGGGCGCGGCGCTGCTCGTCCTCGAGGCGGCCGAGGTCGCCGAGCGCCGCGGCGCGATGCCGTACGCCGAGCTGCTCGGCTACGGCGCGACGTCGGACGCCCACCACATGGTCCAGCCGCGGGCCGACGGCCGCGAGGCGGCGCGGGCGGCGACGATCGCCCTCGACCGACGCGGGCGTCGACCCGGCCGAGATCGACTACGTCAACGCCCACGCGTCGTCGACGCCGATCGGCGACGTGGCCGAGGCCCGGGCGATCGCGACTGGCGCTCGGCGAGCGCGCGGCGACCGTCCCGGTCAGCGGCACGAAGGCGCTGTACGGCCACCCGCTCGGCGCGTCGGGCGCGATCGAGGCCGCGATCTGCGCGCTGGCCATCCGCGACGGCTGGGCGCCCGCGTCGGTCAACCTCGTCGAGCCGGATCCCGATGCCGCCGCGCTGCTGCCGGGCCTGCTGCGAGCCGGACGCGACGGCGACCTACCGGCGCGTGCTGTCGACGTCGTTCGGGTTCGGCGGGCTGAACGCGGCGCTCGTGCTTCGGGGCCGTGGACGGCTGAGGGCCGCGGTCGGCGCGGGTCGGCGCGGCCTCCGTCAGCGGGGCGCGCCGCTCCGGCCACGACGCCGCCGGCCGGCGCCGCGGACGGGCTGTAGCGCGCTCGGCAGTCGAACGCCCCACGCCTGCCGCCAGATCAGGCGCGCCGAGCCCGATGAGCACCGTCAGCGCGCCGCCGATCGCGATCGCCATCGCCGCCCCGAACGCCGATGCGACGGCGCCCATCACCAGGCCGCCGATCGGGACCGAGGCGCGAGAAGACCGTCGTGTACGACGCTCATCACCCGGCCGCGCAGCTGGTCGGGCACGGCGAGTCTGGATCGTCGTGTTGCCCGTCGGCCGCCATGAGGATCGAGCCGAAGCCGATGAGGACCATGAGCACCAGCGCGATCGGGAAGACGTCGCGTCGCCGCCAAGCGCGACCGACGACACGCCGAGGATGACCGCTCCGCTCGCGAGCCGGATCGGTTGCGGCCGACCGCCGAACGACGAGCATCAGCGCGGCCAGCAGCGAGCCGACGCCGGACGCCGCCATCAGGAACCCGTAGCCGGCGGCGTCGGACTGGAGCGACGTCCTGGGCGTAGGCCGGGATGAGGACGCTGAAGTTCATGCCGACCGTCGCGACCGAGCCCGACGACGACGACGGCGAGCAGCACGACCGGCGTCCGCGCGGACGTAGTGGAGGCCCTCGCGCAGGTTGCGTCACGACGCGCCCGGACCGACGTCGGGCCGGGCGATCGCGCGGCGGATGCTGAGCTCCTGCTCGTCGCATCATCGAGCAGCGCCGACGATGACCGCGAGGAAGCTCGACGGCGTTGATCGCGAAGGCGGTCGCCACGCCGAACGCGCCGATCGCCAGGCCGGCCGACGGCCGGGCCGACGACCCGCGCGCGCGTTGAACATCGCCGAGTTGAGCGCGACGGCGTTGCCGATGTCCTCGCGGCCGACCATCTCGACCGCGAACGCCTGGCGGACCGGCATGTCGACGGCGTTGGCGCATGCCGAGGAGGAACGCCAGGACGAGGATCATCCAGACCTGGACGACGTCCGGTGCACGACCAGGACGGCGAGGATCGTGCGCGAGGACCATCATGACCGGCCTGCGTCGCGATCAGGACGTCGGCGCTTCGGCAGGGCGTCGGCGAGCGACGCCCGCGAACAGGCCGAAGATCATGACCGGCATGAACTGGGCGGCCGCCACGATGCCCAGCCAGAGCGGATCGTGCGGTCAGCTGGAGGACGAGCCAGGCCTGGGCGACCTGCTGCATCCACGTCCCGATCGAGCGAGATCAGCTGGCCGCGCGAAGAACAGCCGGTAGTTGCGGTGACGGAAGGCGCGCAGCCCGCTCGAGGAGCGCAGGCGACGCGGGCGAACGTCGTGCGGTCGATCATCGGGCGGCCCGGCCGCGCGCCGCGACGGCGGCCGGCGTCCCGGGCTCGCCGGTCGAGCTCGGCGAGGTGGCCGTCGAGATGGCGCCCGACGCGTCGCGGGCCTCCTCGATCATCGATGGCCAGTCGGGCGGCCTTCGTCTCGAGGATCTCGATCTGGCGGTCGATCCGGGCCCGGGCGTCGACGAGGAGCGCGCGCCGCTCGTCCGGATCGCCGGTCTCGCGGAAGCCGCTCGCGGTTGCGCTCGCGGGCGCGCGTCGTCCTCGAGCAGCTGGCCGATCTGGGCGAGGCGAGAACCCGGCGTCGTCGCGCAGGCTCCGGATGAAGCGCAGGCGATCGAGGTCCGACGCGTCGTAGAGCCGGTAGTCGCCGTCCGACCGGGCGGCCGGCTCGAGCAGGCCGATCTCCTCGTAATAGCGGATCGCGCGGGTGGTCAGGCCGGTCTCCGCCGCGACCTCGTTGATCCGCAGGAGGGTCGCGGTCGGGGTTGGGCTCGGAGGGGCTGGGCGCATCGGTCATCGTGCCCGATAACGATACCACAACCTTCACGTTGACGTAAAGGTCAGTCTCGTTCGCGGATCGCGGCCGCATGGACGATCGATGCGCCGTCAGGGGACCAATCGAAGCCGCCGGTGTGCTCCATGACCGGGTCGCGGGTCAGCCGGGTCTGATGCGTCCCATTAGCCTCCATGGTGTACAGGTCGGCCGGGCCGTCGCGGTAGGACAGGAACGCGATCCGCCGGCCGTCCGGCGACCAGACGGGATCCCAGTCGGCGACGGTATTGTCGGTAAGGGAAACGACCTGCGTACCGTCGGGCTGGGCGACGTAGATCTCCGCGTCGGCGGCCCGGTCCGGAGCCAAAGGCGATCCGCGACCCATCGGGAGACCAGGCAAGGCGGACGGAAGATCCGGCTCCGGGCGCCACCGCTCGCTCCGGCGTCGTCCCATCCGCTTCGATGGCGTAGAGCTGGTCGGAGCCGGTGCGCCGCGGACGTGAACCCGATCGTCCGGCCGTCCTGGCGACCAGGACGGCGTCCAGTCGAGAGCGGGAGCTGTCGTCAGGCGGCGGGTCACCCGGGTCGCGAGGTCGATGACGTAGATGTCGAAGTTGTCCGCCTGCTTCGATCTGCCCCTCGAAGGCGATGCTCCGTCCACCGGGCGACCACGAGGCGTGGGATCCGGCGGCGACCCGGTGGGCGCCGCTGCCGTCGCGGTTCGCGACCATCAGGTCGGCCGGAACATTGTCCGCCGCGGTTTCGTGCCAGGCGATCATCGTCCCGTCGGGCGACCAGTCAGGGCGCCAGAGGTCCCTATCCGGGGCGGAACGCCAGAGCGTCGTCGCCCCGGTCGTAGACGTCCGTGATGTAGATCGCGTGGCGACCAAGCCTGCGGGGCGGAGCCGATGCGCGCCACATGACGGCGCCGATCACGAAGGCCGTGATTGCGATCGCGGCGAAGGCGATGGCCCACGAACGACGCGTCCCCATGGCTCCTCGAGCCACGCCTCCCGGACGCGCGCTGGAACCATGAGCGACCGGGTGCGACCACAGCCTACTCCGCGCCGGCATCAGATTCTCTTCATGGAAGAGGCCACCCCATCGCACCTCCGCGGGCGTACAGTGGCCTGGGTCGCGGGAGGCGTTGATGCATGGTCCCCAAACCTGGTCGTCTGGACCGTGCCGAGCCGATGACGAGACCGGTCCGCGATGGGATGAGAGGACCTGCCATGGATGCCGTCGCCAACGAAACACCCTGCGCGCGATACGCGGCCACCGATACCGCGACGTTCACGAAGTGGCTGGTCGGCGAAGGTCCGATCATGGCCGGCGTCGTCGGGGGCGCCGCGCGAGATGGTACGTTCGTCGGGAAGGTGCTCGATCTCGCCCCGACCGACCACGGTCATCGCGGCGATCTCACGAATTCCACGGTGCTGAACGGCCGTTCACCGCGCTCGTCCACGTGGAGTAGACCGGCCTAGGAGGCGGAGATCACGGGCGTAGTGATCGACGGCTTGGGAAGGGGCAACCCTGTCAAGGGTCGCTACACCGAGATCAGCTTGCCAGCATGACGGGCTCACCACGGATTGCTGGCAGGGCTCTCGATATGGCGCGCGGTGCCAAGGGCTGACCTTCGCCAATCGCGAGAAGGTCAGGAGGGCAGCGTCGGCGTCACCCGGTCCGTGAAGCGTCGCCAAGCCGACACCGTGGCTGCATCACCGGCCGTTGTCGGCGCCGATCGCTTCGCCTCAGCGTCGTGTCAGGCGGCCCGACGCGCCACGCCTCGTTCCCCGGCGACCGGGGTGCGTTGAGCCGCCCTTTTTGAGCGTGTCCGATCGGGCTGTGGCGCTGGGCCGGCCCCGCGCGGTCGAGTCGAGCGTGAAGTCGTCCGGGTCCTGGTAGCGGCCGGTGCGCTGGAACTCGATCTGCATCAGGACGTCGTTGAGCAGGCGACGACGCGCCGAAGCGGAACCAGTCGGGCGACATCCAGCGCGGCCCGAGCGTCTCGTACAGGATCGACGAGGTACTGGATCGCCTCCTTGGCGGTCGCGGATCCCGCCGGCCGGCTTCATCCCGACCTGGCGACCGGTCGACCGCTCGAAGTCGCGGATCGCCTCGAGCATCACCAGCGTGACCGGCAGCGTCGCCGCCGGGCGTGACCTTGCCGGTCGAGGTCTTGATGAAGTCGGCGCCGGCGGCCATCGCGCAGCACGATCGCGCGCCGGACGTTGTCGTACGTCTCGAGCTCGCCGGTCTCGAGGATGACCTTGAGGTGCGCGTCGCCGGCAGGCCTCCTTGACCTCGACGATCTCCTCGAACACGGTCAGGTAGTCGCCCGGCCAGGAAGGCGCCGCGGTCGATGACCATGTCGACCTCGTCGGCGCCGGCCTCGACGGCCGCGCGCGTCTCGGCGACCTTGATGTCGCGGAACGTCTGGCCCGACGGGAACCCGGTCGCGACGCTGGCGACCTTGACGGTCGAGCCCTGCGAGCGCGTCCTTGCGCCTCGGCGACGAGCGCCGGATAGACGCAGACGGCGGCGACGGACGGGATCGTCGGGTCGCCCGGCTGCGGGCGCATCGCCTTGACGCACATCGCCCGGATCTTGCCCGGCGTGTCCTTCCCCTCGAGCGTGGTCAGATCCATCATCCGGATCGCGAGGTCGAGCGCCCACAGCTTCGAGGCCTTCTTGATCGACCGCCGCTTGAGCGCGTCGACCCGCTCCTCGACGCCGACCTGGTCGACCGGCGGTGACCCGCCCGAGCAGGCTGCCGAGCGGTCCCGGGCCGCCCGTCCCAGGCACGGATCAGCTCGTCGGCGCGCTCGCGGGCGGGCTGAATCAGGGCGTCGCGTGGCGGTCATGGGACGGAGAGGATACACCCGGTCCGCGGACGTCGTCCGGAACGCAGGGCCGCGATCGCTGCTCAGCGGCCCGCCGCGGACCTTGGGAGCGGCGGCAGTCGCGCGCTTGCCCGTCGACCAGGAAGTGGCGGAACCAGTCGACCTCGACGATGCGCAGGTTCTCGACCCGCCGGAACGGCGTCCCGGAGCGGGTCAGCTCGTGGGTCTCCTCGGGTACGCGCAGCGAGCCGGACCGGCCGGCGGAGCCGAGCGCAGGACCGTGAACAGCGCCTCGGCCTGGGCGATCGTCGTGCGCAGGTCGCGCTCGGAGTGCTGGATGAGCAGCGGCGTGCGGATCTCGGTCGGCGTAGGCGAGCGGCGAGATCTCGCGGAAGTAGCGCGGGGTCGTCCCACGGCGTGGCGTCGAACTCGAGACGCGCCCAGTCGCCGCCGGCGATGTCGCCGGTCGTGAACAGGATCGTCCATGTCGCTGACCGAGCGGCAGGTCATCGCCGCCGGAAGCGCTGGTCGTGGCCGACGATCCAGCTGGTCAGGTAGCCGCCGTACGAGCCGCCGGTGACGCCCGAGCCGGTCGGGATCGGCCAGGCCGTCGGCCACGAGCGCGTCGACGCCCGCCAGGCACGTCGCGCGTCGGACCCGGGACCCCAGTCGCGGTGGTTGGCGTCGTTGAACGCCTCGCCGTAGCCCTCGGAGCCGCGCGGGTTGCAGTAGAAGACGCCGATCCCGGCCGCCGCGAGCACCTGGAACTCCCAGACCGGCGACCAGCCGTAGAGCGTGTGCGGACCGCCGTGGATCTCGACGACCAGCGGCCGCGCGCCCGTCGCCGGCCGGGATGAACCAGCCCTGGATGTCGCGCCCGTCGACGGTCGACGTGGCGCTCGATCGGCTCGCGCAGCTCGAGCTCGGCGAGGACGTCGGCGTTGAAGGCGTGAGTCAGGCGGGGCGTCGGCGCGCTCCGGCCGCTGTCGAGCAGCCACAGCGTCGGGCGGCTCGGTCGGCGTCGAGCGCAGGTAGGCGATCCGCGTCGCCGCGCCGCCGCGGCGCGGCCGGGACCGCGTCGCCAGCCCGAGATGTAGTGCCGGCCCTCGGTCAGCGCGCTCGAGCCGGCCGTCGGCCGACGGCGATCCGCCACAGCTCGTACGACGCCATCGATCGGGCGCGCTGAACATGGAGCCAGCGGCCGTCCGCGTCGAGACCGAGCGCGGGCCCTCGCCGCGCGTGACGTCGCTGCTCATCCCGGAGCCCGGGCATCAGGTCGTGCGCGCGCCGGACAGGTTCCGGCCCGCCGGTCGGCGTCGCGTCGGAGCCGTCGGCGGCGAACAGCCAGACGTCGTTGCGGCTGCCGGCCCGGCCCTCGCAGCCGGTGCCCGAGCGCGGCGATCGTCCGGCCGTCGGGCAGCCACGTCGGCGCGACGAACGTCGAGCGCGGGCCGCGCGTGACGGCCGGTGACCGCCGCGTCTGCGACGTCGACGACGTGGATGTCCGGCGGCGGTACGCAGGTCGGCGTCGCGCCGGCGGTTCGATGATGAACGCGATCCGCGTGCCGTCGGGCGACCAGGCCGGCTCGCCGTCGGCGGCCCGGCCGTCGGTCAGGCGGCGTCGCCTCGCCGGTCGCGACGTCGACCAGCCACAGGTGCGGCACCCGGTCGTAGGTGAACCCGGCGCCGTTGAGCATGTAGTCGAGCCGATCGATGAACCGGTAGTCCGACGGCGGCGGCGTGCCCGGCTCGCGCGCCGCGATCGATGCCGCGCCGGCGGTCGTCCTCGGTCCGCGTCGCGCCGTGCGACGCGCTGACGACGACCAGCCGCGATGCCGTCCGGGCGACCACTCGAAGCCGTCGACGCCGCGCGGCAGGTCGGTCAGCCGGCGCGCCTCGCCGCCGTCGAGCGGCAGGAGGTGGATCTGGTCGCGGTCCTCGCGGTCCTCTCCCGTCCTTCGCTTCGGCGCCGACCGGCTCATCCTCGATCGAGCGACGCGCCGATCGGAGAGGAACGCGAGCGTCCGGCCGTCCGGCGAGAACCGCGGGTGGCGGTCGTGCCGCGCGCCGAGCGTCAGCTGGCGCGGCGCTCGCGGCCGTCGGTCGGGACGAGCCAGAGCGCCGTCGCGATAGCCATCGAAGCCCGGCGCCACGGTCTGGACGGTCACGACCGCGACAGCCGACCATCGGGCGACAGGCGCGGCTCGGTGGCGATCGCGGAGGCGGTACAGGTCGTCGGGGCGAGGCGGGCGCGGCACAGGCGATCCTCCGTCTGGTACCGGGACGCGTGGCAGTCTGCGCGGGCTACCATCGGCCACGATGGCCGACCAGCTCTCGCTGCGGCTCGAGGCCGACCAGCTGCCCGACCTCCCGGACCTGCGGCCGATGCTGCCGCGCCCGCTGCCGGAGCCGTTCGATTCGGACGAGCACCTGTTCGAGCCGTGGTGGGGCGGCGAGCGGGCGCTCGTGTCGATCGGCCCGGCCGACGCTGCCGGGCGGCGGCGCGTGCGTGATCGTGGATGCCGACGGGGGTGGACCTGCACGGACGCACTCCCGGAGCTGGCCGGGACTGGCCGTCCGGGTCGCGGCGCGCTCGGCGATCCTCGACGGCGAGCTGGTCGTGGTCGACGGCGCCGGGCGAGCGGATCGCGGCGGAGCTGGCGCGGCGGCTGGCGCGGCGAGCCGGGCCGGCCGGTCGGCGTTCCTCGCCTTCGACCTGCTCGCACCTCGACGGCCGGTCGCTGCTGTCGCAGCCGCTCGTCCGGCGGCGCGAGGCGCTCCGGCGGGTCCTCCGGCCCGGTGACGAGGTCGTGGCCGTGCCGGCGATCGCGACCGAGGGCATCGCGCTGTTCGAGGCGGCCGTCGCCCAGGGCATCGCCGGGATCCTGGCCCGCCAGCGGTCGAGCCCGTACCTGCCCGGGGTCCGCAGCCGGCTGTGGCGGTTCGTCGCGGCGACGCCCGGGGCGTGCCGACCGGGGCCGAGCGGGTCGCGGCGACGGCGTGCGCAGACTGCCGGCGCCGTCGCGGCGGCCGCGGCGCCGTCCTGGCGCTGATCAGCCGGCTGCCGCTCGACGAGGGCTGTAGGCGGGCCGGGCGCCGTCGTCAGCCCGCGCGCCGGCCGCCGCGGCACGAACGCCCGCAGGCCCGGCCGCTGGCCGTACAGCAGCACGCCCGCCGCGTACATCCGGGTCGCGACGACCGCGACGACCAGCGATGGCCACCAGCAAGAGCACGATCGACAGCACGACCTCCCACGGCTCGACCGCCGGCGACCATCAGCCGGGCGAGCATCACGAACGGGCTGAACGGCGGCAGGAACGACGCGATCGTCGATCCACGCGCCGCCGCCGCCGCCGAGCGCCACGATCGCCGATCAGGTAGCCGACCATCGCCACGAGGCTGAGCGGCAGCGACAGCGTCTGGAGGTCGTCCGGCCGGCTCACGAACGAGCCCATCGCCGCGTAGATCAGCGCGAACAGCGTGAACCCGAGCAGGAAGAAGACGCCGTAGCCGAGCGAGCAGGACCGGCGTCAGGCCGACGAGCGGCGCGCCTGCGGCCCAGTCCGGGCCCAGGACGCGCCGCGGCGATCCGGTCCTGGAACGCGAGCAGCACGAGCGCCGGCACCGCGATCGCCACGTACTGGGTCAGCCCGGCCGCGCCGATCCCGACGACCTTGCCGGTCAGCATCTGGCGCGGGCGAGGCCGCGCTGATCATCAGCTCCATGACCCGGCTGCTCTTCTCGGCCGCGACGCCGGTCGCGACCCACATCCCGTAGATGACGACGGTGATGAACAGCAGGACGACGAACACGATCCCGAGGAACGCGCGGCTGGCCGCCTCCTGCGGATCGAGCGGCGTCGCCGCCCTCGGTCGGCGGTGTTCGATGCGACTCGACGCGTGAAGTCGGGCGTCATGGAACGTCGCCGAGCTGCGATCGGGCGGCAGGTCGCGCGTCCAGTCGAGGATGCCGATCGCGCGATACGCCGCGAACCCGAGGAGCTGCGCTCCGCGCGCCGTTCGGCGCGGCCTCGTCGGTCCGGTAGCGTGACGTCGACCTGGCCGCTCGGCAGTCGCTCGACGATCATGATCCCGCCGAGGTCGCCGCGCTGGCGAGCGGCGCTCGGCGGCAGGCAGCGTCGGTCGTCGCGCTCGATCGCGGTACGGCTTCTCCCAGTCTGCGGCGTCGACGCCGGCCGGCGGGATGTTGAGCAGGCTGTCGGTCACGGCGATCGCCGCGATCGCCCGAGCTCCGGCGTCGGCGGCCACCACGGCGATCCGGGTCACGGTCTGGCGGTCCATGTAGCGGATCGCGATCGGCGCCAGCGCGACCAGCAGCGCCAGCACGGCGAGGATGATCGTCGAGGCGAGGAAGAGCGGGCTGCGTACCCGGTCGCGGTACTCGCGCCGCGCGACGATCCCGGCGTTCGGCAGCAGCGGGTCGCGGTCGCGCCATCAGGCGACGGCCTCGGGCGCCGGCAGCGGCGGCGTCGCGCGGCATCGGGCGCCAGTGCGGCTCGTCGTCGTCGGCCGGGCGTCCGACGTGCTCGATGAAGAGCGCCTCGAGGCTCGGCTCCGGCGACCTCGAAGCGGCGTGACCGGCGCGCCGCCGCGCCAGGACGCCGGCGAGGATCGCGGCCGGATCGGCGCCCGGCATCGAGCTCGAGCGTCGCACCGTCCGGCGTCGGCCGGACCGCCGACGACGCCGGGCAGCCCGGCCAGCCAGGCGGGCGCCGGCTCGCCGTCGACGCGCGAGCCGGAGCGTCGCGCCGGCCGCTGGCCCGCTTGAGCGTCGCGCAGCCGGCCGCCGGCGACCAGCCGGCCGTGGTCGACGATCGCGACCGATTCGCACAGCGCCTCGGCCGCCTCCATCTGGTGGGTCGAGAAGACGAGCGTGCGGCCGCGGTCGCGCAGCTCCATGAACGCCTCGCGCAGCAGGACGAGGTTGACCGGGTCGAGGCCGGTGAACGGCTCGTCCATCAGCAGGACCTCCGGGTCGTGCAGGATCGCGCGCGATGAACTGGACCTTCTGCTGGTTGCCCTTCGACAGCTCCTCGGCCCGCCGGTCGGCGCGTACTCCGGGATGCGGAAGCGCGGCCAGCCACGCGAGCGCCTCGCGCCGCGCGCGATCCGGCGGCTCGCCGTACAGCGACGCGAAGTAGACGAGCTGGTCGAGGACGGCCATCCGCGGGTACAGCCCGCGCTCCTCGGGCAGGTAGCCCCACGTCCGGCGCGGCAGGTCGGCGACCGGCACGCCGTCCCAGCGGATCTCGCCGGCGTCGGCGCGGAGGATCCCGAGGCAGATCCGCATCGTCGTGGTCTTGCCGGCGCCGTTCGCGCCGAGGAAGCCGAAGACCTCGCCGCGCGGCGACGTCGAAGGTCAGCCCGTCGAGGGCGAGCGTCGTCGCCGAACCGCTTGGTGACGCGGTCGATGTCGCAGGGTCATCGCCGAGAGGATAGCCGCCTTTTCAGGCGACCCATGTTCGGCCGGTGACGGTCCGCACCGTTTCGGCGAGGAGGGCCGGGATGAGCGCGATGACCGCGACGATCGCCCAGTCCGATGGGTCGAGCGGCGTCGCGCGGAAGGCCTCGGCCAGCACGGGCACGTACGGGATCGCGGCCTGGATCAGCGCACGACGCTCACGCCGGCCGCCAGCAGGAACCAGTTCGGGGCCAGGCGGTGGATCGGCTCGCGGACGCTTCGGTTGGCGTTCGCCCGGACGGCCTGGGCGCAGACCAGGCTCGTATACGCCAGCCACTGGGCGTGCTGGGCCGTGCCCGGATGGCTGGCCATCACGACCAGGGCTGCCACGGCGCTGTACCCGCCGGCCACGGCGATCGCGGCCGAGCAGGTCGTTGGTCAGGAGCGGCACGCCACGCTGGCGCGGCGGCCGGCGCATCAGGTCGGGCTCCGCCTTCTCGAGCTCGAAGGCGACCGTGGTCGAGGTGTCGATGAACAGCTCCAGCCACAGGATCTGGAGCGGCAGGAGCGGCTGGCCGAAGCCGTAGATCGTGGCGATCAGGATGAACCCGAGCAACGCGACGTGGGTCGAGATCAGGAAGATGAGGCCCTTCTGGACGTTGTCGACGATCCGGCGACCCTCGCCCAGCCCGTACATCAGGGTCGCGAACAGAGTCGTCGCCGAGGACCAGGTCGGCGGCCTCGCTTGGCGACGCCGGTCCCCGAGCCCATCGCCACCGCCGACGTCGGCGCCGTGCAGAGCGCCGGCGTGTCGTTGACCCATCGCCGGTCACCGCCACGGTCCGGCCCGCGGCGCGTGGCCAGCCGCACGAGTCGCGCCTTCTGCTCGGGCGTCGAGCGGGCGACGATCTGGAGCCGAGGCAGTTCGGCGGTCAGCCGGGCGTCGTCCCAGCGATGCGAGCTCGTCGCCCACGATCACCAGCTCGCGGTCGAAGGCCGGCCTGGGCCGCGATCGCCGCGGCGGTCAGCGGGTGGTCGCCGGTCACGACGATGACCTCGATCCCGGCGATCCGCGCGGTCTTCGAGCGCCTCGCGGATCCCGTCCGCAGGGGTCCGCGAAGCCGACGAGCGCCCTGACGCGTCAGTCGGCGCCGTCGAGCCGGCGCGCCACCGCGACGAGCCGTTCGCCGGTGGCGGCCGCGCCTCGGTCAGCGCGACCCATGCTGTGCGCTCGGCGTGGTCAGTGCCGGCTCCGCCAGCCCGAAGATCGCCTCGGGCGCCCCGATCGCGAAGCTCCTCAGCGCCGGCCGGGGTCCGGCTCCGGGTCCATGCGACACCGGTCGGCCGTCGGCGACCGGCTCGGCGTCGACGAGGAGCGCGGCGTCGAGCGATCGGTTCACCGCCCGCGCCTCGACCGCCCGCGCGAGCGACGCGGTGAATGACCCAGGCGCGGTGCCCTCCGCCCGGACCCACGCGTCGTCCTCGGCGCGCAGGGCCTCGGCCAGGAAGCGACAGCCGAGCTGGCTCCTCCACCAGCCCGGCAAGGGTCGATACGGACACGACCTCAAGCCGGTTTCGGGTCAGCGTGCCGGTCTTGTCGGTGACGATCAGGTCGATCGCGCCCAGTGTCTCCTCGGCGTTGAGGCGCCGGACGAGGACGCCACGGCGCAGCAGCCGGTAGGCGCCCAGGCCGAGGATGACCGCGAGGAGGACCGGCGGCTCCTCGGGGATCGCCGCGATGGCGGCCGAGATGCCGGCCAGGAGGTTCGCGCCGGCCTCCTGCCCGCGCGGGAAGCCGAGCCCGGTCGACGATGACGATGAGCCCGATCGCGACCACGAGCAGGATGCGCACCAGCCGGTCGAGCTCGGCCTGGAGCGGTGACCGGCGTCGCTCGCGACCGCCGAGCCCGGACGCGATCCGGCCGACCTGCGAGCCGCCCCGATCGCGCGACGACGACCCCTTCCCCGCGTCCGGCGACCACGCTCGTCCCCGCGTACGCCATCCGTGGCGGGCGGCCAATGGCGCACTCGGACGGCGTCGAGGATCGCGGCTGCACGGTTCCGGGACCGGATCCGCCGGTCAGGACGCTCCGGTCGATGACGCAGGCGCTCGGCGCGGAGGCATGCGCAGGTCGGCCGGCACGACTGTCGCCAGCCCTGAGCAGGACGATGTCGCCTGGCACCAGGAGCGCCGCGGGCAGCTCGTCGACCGACCCCGTCGCGGCGGACCCGGGCCGTCGGTGCGCTCGCCTCGCGGAGCGCCTCCAAGCGCCCGTTCGCCGCGGTATTCCGTGATGACGTCGGCGGCCGACGATCGGGATGAGGCGCCAGCAGCACCAGCAGCGCCGTCGCGCACCTCGCCGAGGGCGACCGCGAGGATGCCGGCGACGATGAGGAGGATGACGAACGGCTCGGTGATGGCCTCCAGGACCAGCCGTGGGAGGTTCGTGCTGGGCGGCGGCTCCAGCTCGTTCGGGCCGGTCTCCAGCCCCCGTCGCGCCGACCTCGCCGGTCGACAGGCCCACGGCCCGATCGAGCGCCGAGCGGCCGCGGCGACCTCGTCCAGGAGCGCGCGTACGCATCCGAGGACCGGATCGAGCGACACGACAGGTTGGCGGTGGCACGGCCGCGGTCCGCGCCGGCTCTGGCGTCATCGGTCCCCATCATCGCCGAACGCGCGTACGATCGGTCGGTGCAGCAAGCAGCGCCCGGTCTCCATCCACGCCGATCGCGCCGCCGGGCCGCCTCGAGCTCGCCTGGCCGGACGGCCACCTGACGACGCTGACGCGCCGACCCTGCGGTGGCTGTGCCCGTGCGCCTTCTGCCGCGGCGAGGCGGGCATGCCGGGCTGGCTCGACAGCGGGCCGACGCTGACCGCCGACCAGACCCGCCTCGTTGACGTCGCCCTGGTCGGCGGCTACGCGATCGCGCCCGACCTGGGCGGACGGCCACCACACCGGCTACTACACGTTCACGATGCTGCGCGACCGATGCCCGTGCGAGGCCTGCCCGTCACGCGCGGCGCAGCGGGGTCGCGGCGCCGGCACCGCCGTCGCGCCGACCGACACGAGGAGCACACGCATGATCGTCGTCACCACGCCCTACCTGACCGGTCACCGCATCGTCGGAGTCGAAGGGGATGGTCGTTCAGGCTCGTCGTCCGCAGCCGCGGCACTCGGCGGCAACCTCGATGGCCGGCCTCCGCTCGCTCGGCGGTGGCGAGATCCGCGAATACACCAGCCTGCTCTGGGGACACCGCCGCCAGGCCCTCGATCGCCTCGTCTCAGAACGCGACGCTGCTTGGCGCAGGACGCCGTCCCTGTCGATGCGCTTCGACAGCTCCGAGCTGTCCGGCACGATGAGCGAGATCGTGGCCTACGGCACGGCCGTCGTGGTCGCGCCGGGCGCCGCCGCCACGCCGATGGGCGGTCCGGTCGCGGCCGCTGTCGAATGACGATGGGCCTGAGCATCGCCCGGCTCATCGTCCTGGTCACTGGTGTCCTGATCGCGCTGGTCGGGCTGTGGATGCATCGCGCTGCCGGGCGGTCCTGGGTCGGTGGTCGGGCTGTACATCGGTGGTGATCGGCGCTGGTGTTCGTCGTCGCCGGCCGTGACTCGAGCGCGTCAGGTATCGCGCCGACGCGGTCGACCGGTCGAGTCCGCCCATCGGTCCCGGCGGTGGCGAACCGCTCGACGCGCCACTCGACCGCCGCTTCCGGCCGACCGAGGAGATCTTCGTGGACCCCACCTCCGGGTACCGGATGCGGGTCTGGCTCGACCCCGATTCTGGGTGAGCGTCGCTACCGCGCCGAGCCGTCGCCGAGTGGCGGCTGACCAGCCCGGTCGGTCCGGTCCGGCAATGCTATCCTCGCCGGCCGGGGCGCCTGACCGGGACGACCCCGCTCTAGGAGCCCCACCCACCGATGGCCGTCGATCCTGGCGCACCCGCACGACCCGTCCGGCCCGGTCGCCGCCCCGCGCCCCGCCGCCAGCCCCGGGTCAAGGAGGCGTTCCCGTACCTCAACCGGGAGCTGGCCTGGCTCGAATTCAACGCCTCCGGGTCCTCCACGAGGCGCGGGACGACCGGAACCCCCTCCTCGAACAGGTCAAGTTCCTGGCCATCTTCGCCGGCAACCTCGACGAGTTCTTCCAGGTCCGGATCGCCGGCTTGCGCCAGC
>ERZ1370068.8965-contig-7779_pt1 | contig 47610 bp, 73 predicted proteins | sample MGYA00561227_ERZ1370068 | MGnify/ENA primary metagenome ERZ1370068 (study PRJEB38410, sample SAMEA6850437) | metagenome | study: Metagenomic assessment of the ecological functions of the soil: analysis of the soil microbiota associated with the... | reverse complement strand
ATGCATACTTCGTTCAATTGCGACGCTCAGCGCTTCCTCTCTCCGTCAGCAACTTGCGCACGGAGTTTGAGCTCAGGCGTTGGGTGTTCGGGCGCGCCGGGTTCAGTGCGCGCTGTGGACGGAGTGAACTTTGAGCTGAAGCGCGGGGAGGCGATCGCTGTCGTCGGCGAGGCGGCTGCGGCAAAAGCAGTTTGGCCAAGACCATCCTGGGTTTGTATCGCCCCGCCCAGAGGCGAGGTGATTTTTGAGGGCAGAAACTTGGCCGGGCTTAGTGCCCGGGATCTGCGCTGGTACCGGTCTCAGGTCGGCTACGTGCAGCAAGACCCCTATGGAGCGCTGCCGCCTTTATGACCGTGCGGCGCATCCTGGAGGAGCCGCTGATCGTCAACGGCGCCGGGAGTAGAACTGAAAGGCAGCGGCGCATCCACGAAGTATTGGAAGAAGTGAGGCTAACGCCGGTACAGGATTTTCTGTCGAAGTTTCCCCACATGCTCAGCGGCGGACAGCAGCAGCGGGTGGTCATCGCCCGGGCGCATGATCCTGCGGCCGAAGCTGCTGGTGGCCGACGAACCGGTGTCGATGCTCGACGCCTCGGTCGCGAGTGGAGATACTCGAGTTGCTCCTATGGCTTGCAGCGGGCCCATGATCTGGGAGTCATTTACATCACCCACGACTTGTCGTCGGTCCGGCACTTTTCCGATCGCATCTTCGTCATGTATGCGGCAAAGATCATCGAGAAAGCCGGCGGTTCCGGGAGCTCACACACAACCCTCTCCATCCTTACACGCGGGCGCTGCTCGCGGCGATACCGGATCCCGATGCCGAAAATGCCTCCACCCTCAAAGCTGTGCCGCCGGGCGAGCCGCCGAAGCCTTGTGCAACCGCCTTCGGGCTGCCGGTTTCACCCGCGCTGTCCCGACTTTATGAAGGGGTTGTGCGAAGTAAAAGATCCGCCGGAATTTGAGCCGCGGCCCGCCATTTCGCCATGTGCTGGCTCTACGATAAGGCCTCATGAGTCCCGCGGTCATCGCTGGCCCTCGGATTCGCGCTCATCCTTGCGGGTTTCCTCCTGCCCTTTCTCATGGTTGTGCGGATTTTTGGAGTCGGCCTGGTGTTACCTGGCGCACAGAAACCACTTCTCTTCGTTTGTGGGTTTGGTTTGGCTCTTTTACGGAGTCTGCGATTATACAATTCGCGACAACGGCTTTTGATAAGTGCGATCGTCTCCTACAGCCGGATCGCCAGATTCGCCGTCACCGGTTTCCCCCCCGGACAATCCCGCTGATGACTCTGGTTTAGAAGTTTTTTGAAGCGAGGCAAACGGGTCAAGTCCGGAGTTGAGTAAATCAATCCCTTCGCAAGTCACATTGCTATCAATCGGCAGAACTCCATCAGACCGCGATCGACACCAAGATGCAGTCGAAAAATCTCAGCTCTTCCCATTTCTCAGAACTCGGAGAGAACTACAACCAATACCAGAAGAATTCCGCGAGCTGTTTCGTTCAGTAGCATATACTTCCCCGGCAAGTAGGGGATTTCATTAGATTTTATCGAATGTTCAAACAGCGGTTTCAATATCTTGGGGCAGGCATCGGACCATAGGTGTGGCGCAATTTTGGCTTATGCAAGTGGGGTCAACCCACGCCGCGCCATCTTGAATAAGCCCGCCAGAGTATACTCAGCGACAACAGAAACTTGAGAACGTTTACATTGTTGAACTCGCAAGTCCCATTGACGCTTGCCAGTACGAGGTATTCTTTGATGGAACCCCAGCTCTGTCCAGGCGACCATCGGCATGCCTGCAGAAACTTCGCAAAGCGTTTGATCGCATTTTCTGCGGTGTTGTTGTTCCACGGGACGCCGTCATAATCAGGAACGCGTGAGCATCTGCCGCTCTTCTCAGACGTTCACACTTGGTTGTTAGCTGGCCAGCTCGGCGAAATCCTTCGAAATCACCGAATCAAAGGTGCGAAACACAGCCTGGTTGTGCTTGCGGAGAGTCTTGAGCGCAGCGAGGCCGTAACGGTCCACTGTCTCGATTTGGTAATTTGCGAGTTCCAAACTCTTCGGCGTGCTTTTCAGTTCTGTGTCAAAGGATTTTTAGCAGATCCTACGTCGACCTGTCGCGCACGAAGTGTACGAGGCATTTTTGTTGCTCAGTTTTAAGGAGATAATACGCCGTGTAGAAGTCGAATTGACCGCGGGAGAGGATGGAGAATCTCTTGGAGAAAGAGGCCCTCCTGGACGGCTTGTAGAAATAGTATACTTTGTCCATGCCAGCTATCACCCAAACCACCAACCCTTGAAACTGCGAGCTTCACTGAGAGGTCTCATCGACATGGAGGATTTTTCTTGCAAGATGGCCTGAAGAATATCGCCGTATAGACTTTCATACTCTGCTGTCATAGTGTGTCTGAACCGTCCCTATCCGAGAATCATCTACAAATATTTCGAAGGTGTCTCCTAAAGCCATCCGCGTTCGGTTCATGTTCATCCCGCAGAAGATCACGAATAAACGCACCAACTCATCAGGCCGTGACCATATCGGTGTGTTGTCCTCTTGAGGCCAGCCTCTTCTTTTTTCGGAACTGAACTGGCAGTTACCGCACTTTGGACACCGGTATCGCCAGGCATCGGAAGCGAGTGATCCACTTCTTGACACCGGACTTGGAGAACTTCAGATCAATGAAATCATGACCCATGGCTCATTTCTTCGATTCTGTTCGATCGCCTTCTCTTTCCGCAACGAGGGCACCGTTTGCGCAGTCACGCGGTGACTGACCTGATTCGGTTGGGGCGAGTTGTTCGTGCGGCCAAGTTTTCGCATTCGCCGCTGCTTTGTTGATTAGTCTTGAAGTGACGGTGGGTTCTGCACAAAGACCTTCTCACGCGCTGGTAATCAAAGTAGGCAGCACTGCGCTGACGTGCTTGAAATCTGCCAATGCGTATTTCCTCTGGGACCTGAACAGCTCCCGGCGAGGGCGGTCGGTAATCGCATCCTCGTGATCCGTGCTGAGTCTCGCAGGAAAGGATTCAGACCAACTCCGGCGGATGCGGCGTTCGGCGGGTAAATTCCAGCTGAATTGAGCCTCTCAACAAACTCACAAAGACGTGCTTCAGCGTACGGCAGTCGTCGTGATTGTACTGGAGCGAGCTTGGCTTTGACGTCCTGAGGTTTCCGTTTGTCTGTTTACACCCAGTTCTTCCGCCATGCCTATGGTCTCAAGTCCGCAGTCGGCGGTCTGCGTGTGGCCGCTGGCAGTGGCCCAGAAAGCGCCCGATCTCCTTGAGGCCGTTCTGAGTATGTCGGGAAGTAGACGTGCGGATGGACCACCGACAGGACACGTTACGTTGACTCGACTCCAGAATCAGGTCGATTTTGGGATCGAAGGTGTTCTGGCAGCTTCAGTATTACCCGCATCACTCAGGCAACGGATTCGTAGCCTCCGTAATACATGACTCGAAGAAACTCGAATTCGGGCAATTGGCAGACGGCTTCGGCAAACTGTGCCAAAGACTGGTTGCTTCGTCTACGGTTCCGTCGGCCCAAAAGCGTTGCAGAACCGTCCTGCCCGTTGACCATCCTGAGACAACCAAAAGCGCCAGTCAAGTGGTAAGAACTCGCTATCTGGCAGCCCTTCAATGTCTAGAGAGACTTTGGATTCTGAAGCGGGAAGCTGCGGATCGCCATGAACATACACTGTGTTTTCTCGAATCGAGAGAGCTTGCAATGCCAGATAATGCGGTTTAGCCGGGATTCTTAGCTCGCTTGGGCGTTTTGCGTGGCCTGAACGTATAAGAAAGCTGGTTGACCGTGAAGATGCCCTTGCTGCGATGTCGGCTGCGTTCCTTGTCTGTCATTGCAGACAAAAGGCTTAGGTCATCCGCTTCAATTGCCTTCTGTCTACACCTGGTTTTAAACTCGCACTCGGCACAGTGGCGATTCAGAATGAGGTCTGGTGGCGAACTATCGGATAATAAGAGTGGTGATCTTCCCAGTTAGTAGCTGAACATCCCTCGCCAAGGCCGAGGTTTTCACTTTGAGTGTGGAAGCGGTCGTCGCCGTGGATGATCCTTGCCGAGGCCCACCTCGCGTCCGAACTTCCGGACAGCACGAGGGCATCGAATCCCAGCAATAGCTTGTCGTCTTTGTTGATTTTGTTCGTGTAGATGAATCGGATTGGGATGAACTGAACCGGTTTGCCGAATTCGTCCGGAGGATCGCGTTCCACGACGTGGGATATTAGATTGAAGGTTTTGAGCCCGCGCCACAAAATCGAAGGTATATCCCGCACTCGGCCGCCTTCGGGTCTTCCGTAAGGGGAGCGGTCATGATCCGTCCATCGCGGCCGCGGTAGTGCGTCAATCTCTTTGATCCTGCTCGTTTCGATAAGAGTCGGTCTGAGACGAACCCAATCCGGCATACGCATTACCGAGCTCCTGCCTCATGCCGCGCGACCGGAGAAAGCATTTGGTAGGGGCATTTGAGATATGCCTCAAAAGGTCTGCGGTAATATTCATTTGCAGTTGGGAAGTGTTGAGATCAGCCACGAAAATGGATTTCTGCTACCCTCATGACTCTTCTTCTTTTTTTTTTTTGGATTAGGCTACTGGTGGATGAGCCAACCGAATTACAGCGCATTACCACGAGGTTTCAGCCGCGAGTTGTTGCATAGAATGACTACTTGAAGGTCCATCCTTTCTCTCTGATAAGGCTCGAGCATTGTACGATGACTAATACCGAAGTGATCGCAGACGATAGGAGTCTCGGGCGATTGGTGGCATTCTTTCTCCGAGTTACAACGATCGACCTTTTTGGCGAGGAGGGCGATAACGAGGGATCCGCTTCGATTTCGGTCCTTCATAGTGCCCACGAGGCGGGAAACTGGTCGATTTCTTGTGTCGCTTTCGCTGAATGTCTTCGTCGAGTGCAAGTTATTTAGGATGATCTGACTTAAGTACTTACGCTGACATGAGATTATGAAACCACTTTGCGGATCTTCGGCTCAGTCTCTAGCTTTTCCCGGATCCTTTCTGCGATCGGCTCACCCGGCCCCTCATCCAAATCCTAGAACCGCTCACCGATCATCCGCTGCTTAAGCCTACTGTATCGATGTAATAACTCCATCACCGGTGCTGCGCGTTTTTGCCGGTGCTGCCCGCGTTTTTCCTGGTAAGCTCTGCTTCAGTCAGCCGAAAATGATCCGCGTAGCACTGGCCGTTCCGGCTCAACGCTGGATCATTCGATACGACGGTTGATCTTTCGCGCTGCGATCACGGTATTCCACCTTAATCTCTCCAAAATTCCGGTCCCCCAGCACCATCTGGGCTAAAAAAGCGTCCACGGGTGCCGACACGTTGGCGGACCGCTTCTTGAGCAATGCACCACGTATTTATACACGCCCAGTGCGGAGTTGTTGTCCATTTGAATCGGCTCATCAACCGGCAAAAACACTGGCGGTCCATTTGTCTTGGTTCGCAAAACTTGGCTTCACGCAGCGTCTGGATCAGCGGACCGTCCCGATTAATATGTAGCTTGTTGTTGATGGGATTCTTCGGATCATTTTTTGCAGTCTTAGCTCGGAGGAAATGCCTTCTTGGTTTAGGGTGGCGAGGGAATGAAAGAGCCGCCTTCTTCCGTCCGCTCATCTGCTTCGGGGTGCACATGAACCAAAACACCGGCCACGCCCCTAACAGAATAAGGCCGCTCAGCGATAAGCTTCCAACCTGCGATCTTAAGCGCACCGAATATACGATTGGTAACAGCCATCGGTTCTTTAAGGTCCCAGTAAGTCGGTGGCCCACAAATTCCTGGCCTGCAAATGGCTTTGATTATATCCGCTGGCGCTATAACCTGTGCGTCGGTCAATTTGCGGTCAACCAAGCCTCTGTTCAATTTCTTCCGGTCCTTTTGCTGGCCTTGTCGAGGAGTCCTGCCTGATTTGTTGTTCAAGCTTTTCGTGTCTTTAAAGTTTCGCATTTAGAAGTTGAACGATTTTCTTGGCTAGCGCTGGGTCGACCCCTTCGCACACAATGCTCACGTTTCCTTTCACATCGGCTACGAAAGCGGGGCTGCGCGAGCCTTCCAGTATGCTGGGACTGGACGCGGGCCATACCGGAGCAACAAAAAAAAGAAACGTGATGAGAGACAAGCAAAATTGCCTAAGCCGCTGCGCATCTGAGATACTTCTATTTGCATTCTTTCGCTGCTCAACTTTTATGTTTGCGTCCGCCTTCTCCCCGCTACAGCGTATTGTCTGCTGCGTTTGTTGCTGTATTGACGGTTGTCAGCTGGAGTTTGAAATCATCACTGGCAGCTGGTCTTGGATCCTGTCGTGGCAGCCGTTAGGTTCAGTGTTTCCGGAGCCATGCTGTTGCAAGCTTCTTTGGCGTCAGAAAGTGCCGCAAGTATCACAGCCGTGAATACTATCAGGCAGCCACGATCGTCCTGCAGCCATGTAGGATAGGCTTGAATCCATGGAATCACCTTTGTAAGCACATCGAGCATTATCGAACGCTCCTTTCATAAATTCGATCAGGTCGCGTTACTTTTGACGCATTGTTAATCATTCAAGCGGCGACCAATCGATACCTGACCGTGTTCTTTGCGAGTCGGCTGACGGTGATCTCAACGTCTCGGCCGAGCGCAATTAAAAAGTCCATTAGTCGTTCGACTGAAAAATTGCCGGAACGGTTACGCATCAGGGCCGAAACGTGGGGCTGCTTGATGCCGAGAATTGCGCCCGCTTCTACCTGTGTGAGGCCGCGACTCTTGATGATGCGGTAGATCTGCAGAGTGAGATGGGCCTTGAGCTGCTCGCGTTCGGGATTGGCGAAACCAATATCGGCAAACACGTTGCCGCTGCTTTTTCGAAAGGTCATGCGTCTTTGTTTTTTAGTCGCCATGGTTAATTGCCCCAGAAGTTGGATTTGACTTAACAGCCAACGTCTATTCCACTATCGACAGCGTGATTTGCGATATGTCTTTGGGAAATATTACCTCTTTGTCTGAGCAACACTAGGCGGTTCTTTCCCTCAAACGAAACTCCTCCAGCGAGTATTTGTGCCATCATGTGTTTGAATTTCCACTTCTTGAACCCTTTTCAGAGGAAGATCTCCTGTAACCTGGAAGGACTAACGCGCCCGCACTGAAATCAAAGTCGAGGTGTTCCAACGTCTTTATCTTCAGTCGTTCTCAACTGTACAGCGGTCGTTAGCGCGCGATTCAGTATCCGCGGCGAGCGCGTGCGTGGGCTGCCGGTTCCTTCGCGTGAGTCGATACTGGCATGAAGAACCAACTTTGGAAACTCCACTTTTAGCTTTTGGAATCGCGGCGGCCTTGGGTTCGACTGCCAATCGGAAACCAACGGCGTCGAGGACGAGTGGACAAACTAAAAAACTCCGGATTCCCTTTCGTTGAAAGCATCCTGTAGAAGATTTTCCCTATTAAGCGAAGTAGAGGCCGCCAGCTTGCCCATTCCGCCGAACGAATCAACGACATCTCTCAAAGCCAGAAGAAACACCTCAGGCTCCCCGTCTTCCAGAGCGGCGTTCAAATATTCCGCTGCTTCCGTCAGGATCTTTGAGTGATTCGATAAGATTATTTTGATAACTTTACTTTTAGCCATTGTGAACTCCTATTTCTTGTAAGTCCTCCCAATACTCGATAGCCTCGCTTTATGTCCTCAGCTGTGAATCCTTGTCCCCGCCGCAAAGCAGAACAACCAGCTTTCGTTCCAACCTGTCCGAAGTAAGCATCGATTACCTGGGTCCATAATCAATTTTGAGTTCCAGAACGCCACCACCTACTGGTTCACAGTTGCCCAGTTTCCAATCGTACTCGACCAATCCGCGTGCGAATATTAGCTCTTGCCCGCTGGTCTCGGGCTGAAGTCATCCACTCTTCGAAAGGACAACTACCGTCTGGCCGAGTATCGCAGCTCTCGACCTGTTTCTCTGAGACTTCCATGATCACAATGTGGCTTTAAAGCTACATTATGTCAAGCGAACAAATTTTTCGGTGTCTATAAGGGAGGAAGACCATGGGGGCTATCATCGGACTTCGAAGACTCGACTTTCTGTCTTGCCGCTATCCACTTTTTGATACCGGATATTAGAGGGTCGTGGCCCGATATCTAAATCATACCATCTGTCAATCAATCGCTTGACCGCACAACTCGTTTAGTCACCAATGCGCGCGGCTGGTCGGTTCAGTCCAACCCCCGCCAGCATCTTCGTGGAGCTTGCGCAAGTAAAGCGGAATCTGGCTAAGCGGGTTCAAGACGTGCCGAAATCGAAGCCTTATTGGGAGACGATGACCATGAAGAACAAAATTAGTTGCCGCCATTTTTCTGATGGCGGTATTTCTTCCCGTTTCTCTCAGGCCCAATACACCAAGCCCGTCTACATTTCAGCTTCCCGGTCGGGTAATATCCAGCATCTTGCCTACGTCGTGGGGAAGGAAAGAAATTCTACGACGAGATGGGCATTGCCAACGCTCAAATCGTCGTTTTGCGCGGCAACGCGATCAACGTTCAGGCGCTAGTATCGGGCACCGTTCATTTTTCCTCGGCGTTTGGTCCGGCCATGCAGACGATGTTTCGCGGTGAGCAGCTGAGGATTCTCGTCCAGATTTTTAATCAGGTGCCGTTCGGGCTGATCACGCGGCCGGAAATCAAGCGTCTGGAAGATTTAAAGGGAACCAAGATAGCCGTTACCTTCGGTGGCTCCACGTACAGTTTACTCAGGCCCTTTTCGCTAAACACGGCCTGCCGCAGAACTTTGCCGACTATATCAATATCCCGGACAATCCCGGCAAGATCCTCGCGCTGCAGCAGGGGCGCGTGGTCGCCGCGTTCATGTCGCCGCCGACGGATCAGCCGCTTTTGAAAGCGGGGTTTAAACGCCTGGTTTACGGCGGCGATGAGTTCAAAGATGTTCCCTTCAGCGCCGTGTTGGCCACCGCGAAGACGATCAGAGAAGAACCGGACTTGACGGAGCGCATGGTGAAAGCGGTCGTCAAGTCGCTTTACTGGATCCGCGCCAATCGCGAGGGCAGCATCGACATCATCATGAAGCACGGCAGGCTGGATCAGCGGGAGATTGCCGCTTCGCTTTATGACCTCATGCGCGATGCTTTTGTTCCGGCCTTGGACCCCGAGGGAGTTATGAAGCGGGCGGAAATTGAAATTGTTCTCTTAAAAGAGCGGCCTAATTTCAAGCCCGAGCAATTCATCGACGACCGCTTTTACAAAGCGGCGCTGAAGGCGCTGGCGGGTGAACCGGGCGCAAAAATAAATAAGGAGGAAAAGGTCATGGAAGCCAAGAGCCGTAGCCTCGAGGACATCAAGAACGACATCGCGCGCCGCGCCGGGCGGATCAATCCTTTCGAGCGAGTCGATCGGCAAGAAGTCGAAGGCCTGCTCGGGCGCTTAACCAGTCTCGATCCGGATTTGTGGGGCAGCGAGTGGGGCAAGCTCGGCGCGCGTCACGAAGCCAATGCCGAAGAGCTGGCAAAGCTAGGCAAAAAAGAGGCGGGGAAGCTTACTACCAAGCCTACGAATATTATCGCATCGGCCGCTATCCGGTCCCCAGCAGTCCGGCAAAAATGAAACTGCTATCAGGGGGCGCTAAGAAGTTTTCTCAAAGCGGCGCCCTATCTCGATCCACCACTGGAGCGCATCGAGATTCCGTTCGAGGGTAAAAAAGTCGTTGGCTATCTGCAGATCCCGCGGGGCGTCAATCGGCCCCCTGTGGTGATGCACTGGGGCGGTGTCGATGGTTGGAAGGAAGATCGGAGATCCAATAGCGAGTTTTTCATAACGAGGGTCTGGCGACCTTCACCATCGATATGCCTGGCGCCGGTGAAAACCCATGCCTCGGGCAAGACCCCGCGCCGAACGAACCTTTTCGGCGGCCATCGACTATCTCGAAACCCGCAACGATATCGACGGCAAGCGGATCGCAGTTATGGGCGGGAGCTTCGGCGGATACTGGGCGGCGAAGCTCGCGCACACGGAACCAAAGCGATTGCGTGGCGCTGTGAACTGGGGCGCAGGCGTCCACCGGACGTTTCAAGAAGAATGGCTGCGACCCGCGCTGACTCTGACGGCGTCTCAATATCTCATGGGACCCGCAAGCCTGTTGGATGCGCGCTCCTATATCTTTGGTGTAAAGACGCTCGAAGAGGTTCTTAGCCATCGCGCCGAGCTTGTCCCTGGTGACGCAAGGGACTCATCGACCAGCCTTGCGCGCCACTGCTCTGCATCAACGGCAAAGAAGACGACCAGCATCCGATCAGCGATTTTTATTTGCTCGCTGAACATGGTAGCCCGAAGGATATTCGCATCATCGCCGGCGCAGGCCACATGGGACGCAAACCGGGACAGGCGAGCGACGAAGTTCAGCAGATCGTTACCACTTGGCTCAAACAAAAACTTTCATAGGAGAAACAAGATGGCTCGAATTGCCACTATACAGAAGAAGGAAGATTTAGCGCCTGAGCATCAACCCATCTACGATTCTATTGTAGCGAGCCGGGGTGTTGTGGGTGGTCCCTTCCTGGGGTTGTTACACAGTCCCGAGCTTGCGCAGCGGACGGCTCATTTGGGCAGTTACGTGCGATTCGAATCGAGCCTCGATCACAAACTGATCGAGTTGGCCGCGCTAGCGACGGCACGGGAGCTAGAATGCAAGCACGAATGGATCGCGCACGTAAACCACGCGCAAAAGGCCGGCATCCCGATCGAAACCATTCGGGCCATTCATCAAAAAAGGGCCGGAGCATTTCTCCTCCGAGGATGCGCAGATCATCAGCTACGTTCAGGAACTGTTGCGTACGCATCGGGCGAGCGAAGCCACTTTTCAGGCGCTGTACGGTCGGTTGGGCGAAAAGGGTCTCGTCGAATTGACCGCCACCATAGGTTATTACTCAATGGTGGCGTGTACTCTCAATGCATTCGACCTAGTGTACGGCAACCGGCGCTGAGGAGTTTAAAATCGGATAGTGTTGGCGACAAGGTTGTTGGCGCTACAAAATCTTGCAATCTCTCTCAGACGAAGAATAGGAAGCTCGCAGCTTTTTCCTGGCTTCTCTACGCCCACCGTCGTGATGACATAGAGAAAACCTCCATTCGCCAATAAACATCCCCAGCTATGGCTAAAAGACGTCCGGCGCAAAGAAGAGAGCGCACCTAAGCTTGCGGTGCAGCAAACACTAGAGAGACAGCAGTTGCTGTTTCGAATATTGGTAACGGCGCTGCTTTTATTGGTCTATGGATTCTATCTTGCCCATCAAGTCAACTTAACTGTCGGTGACCTTGGACGGCATTTGAAGAATGGCCAATTATTTATCGAAAATGGATTGATATCGAAGGTCAACCTTTATTCCTACGCTTATCCAGACTATCCGTTCATCAATCATCACTGGGGCAGCGGCGTGGTGTTTTACGTGATCGAACGATTGGGCGGTTTCGCAGGATTATCCGTCGCTTTTATCATAATAAGTGTGGTCACATTTTGGATTTTCATAAACCTGGCCACGAAGTATTCCTCTTTTGCCATCGCCGCACCGATGGCCGTCATCGTTCTTCCGATCTTGATCACTCGGCACGAGATGAGACCCGAGCTGTTTAGCTATTTGTTTGGCGGTCTGTTTCTTGAAGTCTTGTGGGGCTACAAGTATGGGCGACTCGGCTTTCGCTGGCTTTTCATTTTGCCCATCCTGGAAATATTTTGGGTCAATCTGCACATTTATTTCTTTATCGGCATTTTCTTGGTAGGTGCCTATCTCTTCGAATCTCTGGTGGTTTTTCTCTTTGGCAAAAATCAGCAGAACGTTCGCGACCAGGTTAAAGGACTAGCGGTTATTTTGCTTTTGACGATTGGTGCCGCTTGTCTCAATCCGGCAGGGATATCGGGCGCAATCTATCCTTTTTCATCCTCAACGAATATGGCGTGCCGGTGATTGAAAACTATTCGGTGGGAGGTATCTTGCGGGCGGGATATAACTTTCTCCCGCTCATCTACTTTGTCATTATTTTAGGTTTGGTTTGCCTGAGTTGGGTATATGCGGTCATAAAAAACCGCACCAGTCTTTCCCTCGGCAACTTTCTGTTGAGCGTATTTTTTCACGATGGCATGGTCGGCGATTCGCAATTTCGCTTTCTTTGCCTATTTTGCTTTGCCTCTAGCCGCAGTTAACTTGAAAAACCTTCCGGGAGAAGAAAACAAAACCAGTTCATCGCCGTCCATTCTCAAAGTCTCCGCTGCCCTCGTTGGGATTGCCTTTGTGCTGATCATGATCAAACCCGCATATTTTGTCAGTAGTAATCGAGGGCGTGTTGGGATTGGTTTGGAAGAAGCGAACAGCGCGGCGGCTGAGTTCTTGCGGAAAGAAAAATACAGGGGCCGATTTTTAACAATTTTGACGTGGCGGGCTATCTCGTCTACTACCTTTATCCGGGGCAGCGGGTTTTTGTTGACAACCGGCCAGAAGCTTATCCGGCGGCTTTTTTACTGATGTCTATTTTCCGATGCAGTCTGACGAGGCGAAATGGGCGGCTATCAGTCGCGACTATGGATTTAATGCTATTGTTTTTAACTATCGCGAGCGATCAGTTCGGGGCGAGCAATTTATCATCCGGCGCGTGCTCGATCCTATGTGGGCCCCGGTCTATCTCGACAAAGACATTATTATTCTGGCGAAGAGAGATGGACCGAATCAACCGGTCATCGCAAAATATGAGCTGCCGAAGGAAAGAGTGTTGATGCAGTCCAACTGATCCAGCAGGTTTCATCCAGGACCGGTGTCCAAGTGTTTGGATGTCTTGACCTGATTGGTTCCGCCTAATATGTTTTGTTTGGCGAGCCAGCGATAATGCTGGGTATCTGATGATGAATCCATTACCGTTTCTACAACCTCGATGTGGACGCGTCTCTACGCACGATCTTAGAGGGGACGGCGACTGAGACCGGGGAGCGGTTCTTTGCCGCGCTGGTGGAAAACCTCGCTCGAGCGTTAAACACCCATGGCGCTTGGGTTACCGAATATATCGAAGAGCAACGCCGACTCAAGGCCATGGCTTTCTGGATGGGGGGACAATGGATTCACGGGTGGGAGATGGTCATTGACGGAACTCCGTGCGAACGAGTCGTCAACGAACGCTGCTTGATTCATATCCCTGATAATCTCCTTGATATCTACGGCAACGATCCCGATGTCCGAGCTGTAGGCGCGGCGAGTTATATGGGCATGCCGCTGCTTGACCTCGACGGCAAGATTCTGGGCCATCTGGCGGTTTTGGACCTGCGGCCGATGCCCAGGAACCTAGAGCTGAAGCCTTGTTTCAAATCTTCGCTGCCCGCGCGGCGGCTGAGATGCGTCGCCTGCGTGCGGAGAAGCAGGTGCGCGAACGCGAGGAAAAGCTCGGCCGGTTGGTAAACAGCGCCATGGACGCGATCATTGAGCTCAACCGGAATCTCAACGTCACCCGAGTCAATGCGGCGGCAGAAAAGGTGTTCGGCTGCTCCTCGCAGGAGATCGTGGGACAGCTTTTCACCCGTTTTCTCTCCTCCGATTCACGCGAACGACTCGCTAACCTGATCATCGAGCTCGACCTGCGGCCGGAGGGAGAGCGCTATACCTGGATACCTGGAGGTTTAAACGCGCAGTCCGCTTCCGGAGAAGCATTCCCAGCAGAGGCAACGGTCTCTCGATTCGACATGGGACGGGAGCCCTTTTACACGTTGATTCTACGAAACGTGAATGCCCGGCTCCAGGCGCGGCAGAAGATTCGCTCTTTGACCGTCGAGACTGAATATCTTAGGGAAGAGATCAAAGAGCTGCAAAGTTTTGATGAGATCGTCGGCCAGAGCGAGCCGTTAGCCAGAGTTTTGCGCGATATCGAGGAGGTGGCCGACACCGACGCTAACGTCCTCATTTTGGGAGAAACCGGCACGGGCAAGGAGCTCATCGCCAGGGCCATTCACAGGAACAGCCACCGGCGTGAAAAGCCATTGATCAAAGTTAACTGCGCAGCGATGCCGGCGACCCTGATCGAAAGCGAGTTGTTCGGCCATGAACAAGGCGCTTTCACCGGCGCGACAAAGAAGCGCGAAGGTCGCTTTGCTCTCGCCGACGGCGGGACGATCTTTCTCGACGAAATCGGGAGTTGCCTGTAGAGCTTCAAGTGAAGCTGCTCCGCGTCCTTCAGGAAGGGGAGTTTGAGCCTGTGGGCAGCTCGCGGACGCAGAAGGTCGACGTTCGCGTCATCGCCGCCACCAATCGGGATCTTAAGCAGGCAACGCAAGAAGGAAAATTCCGCGAGGATCTCTATTACCGGCTCAACGTCTTTCCTATCGAGCTGCCGCCACTGCGCGAGCGCGGGGACGATATCGGTCTTCTCGCCTCGACCTTCGCGAACAAGTTCGCCCAGAGAATGGGACGACTCCATTGAGCCGCTTTCCGAAGCTTGCATCGGCCGCCTGAAAGCTTATGGCTGGCCAGGAAACGTCCGCGAACTGCAGAACGTCATCGAGCGGGCGGTGATCACTGCGAGAGACGGCAGACTCAATCTCGATCGCGCTCTCCCGGAAAGCGCCAAGGAGATGATCGCCGAGGCGGTGCTTTCCGCCGAAACGCCGAAGCGCGTGCGGACGGCGAAAGAGCTCGAAGAGTTGGAACGAGCCAACTTGATGGCCGCGCTTGAGGCCACGGGTTGGCGTGTGGCAGGCGAAACCGGCGCGGCGCAACTGCTCGGTATGAAGCCCACCACTAAGCTCGCGGATCAAAGCATTGGGTATCGAACGTCCGCGATAATCCCATAACCCCTCACGAAATTTCATTTTCATTGTTCACGAGATCTCGTAATTGACGAGATCTCGTGTCTCCAATATCGCTACAAGATTCTTCTAACTCACGGTTTTTCAGACCAAATGTCACCGATTCGATCTTGGCATATTTTCTGCGCTTCCTCATTGCAAGCGGCAACGAGCTGCAAAAAACAAAAGGAGGATTGGTCATGCAAAATAATTACAGTTACCAGGGAGCGCTCGAAGCCTCCGAGCGGATCGGCTGGAGAGTGGAAGACATTATCGGAGGCGAGAAGCGGCTCGATTTCACGAAGCCCTTCATGCCCGAGTCCCTGGCTCAGGTAAAGCAGCTTTCTTTTCTCATGCCGGACGAACAGCGGACTTTGAATCAGATCCGGGGCCATGAATACCTGGCCATGTTTGGATTGGTCGAAGAGTTCATCCTTCCCTACGTGGTGGAGCATGTGCGGTTGCAACTCTCGGGAGACGATTACCGCGTCCGCGCTCTACTCCAATTTGCCGGCGAGGAAGCGAAGCACATTCACCTTTTCAAGCGCTTCCGGCAGGAATTCGAAGCTGGTTTCGGCAGCAAGTGTGACTTCATCGGCCCCGCAGAGGATGTGAAGCGGTTCGTGCTTTCGCACAGTCCCTGGGAGTCGGGATTGCGATTCTGCACATCGAGTGGATGACGCTCAGGCACTACATCGAAGGGGTTAAGGATAATCAGGATCTCGACCCGCAGTTCAAGAGCCTTGTTGAAACACCACTGGCTGGAAGAATCACAGCACACCAAGCTCGATACGTTGATCGTGGAGGCGGCTGCGGCGGAGGCTGCCACCGAGAAGGAAATCGACCAGGCGTTTCAGGAATACGCCGACATCGGCGCGTTTCTCGACAACGGGATCAAACAGCAAACCGAGTTCGACGTCGAGAGTTTTGTCAACGCGACCGGACGAAATTTATCCAAGAGCGAGCGTGAAGCGATGACGGCCAGCGGTGCTCAAAGGGATGCGCTGGACTTATCTCGGCACCGGCATGACTCACTCCGAACTTTCTTGCCACGGTCGAGCAGATCTCGCCCGAGGGAAAAAACAGATCGAGGCAATGGCACCAATGTTTTGTTGAGCAAGAATGCAAAATGAAAATTTAGGAGGAAGCTGTGTCAGTCGCAGAAACAACAAAAAAATGGCTTTGACGAAAGACGTTCTAGACCACCACTTAAAGTGTTTTGGCGAGGGCGACCTCAAGGGCATTCTATCTGACTATGCGCCGGGTGCCGTCCTGTTCACGCCGGACGGACCGCTCAGGGGAGCCGACGCGATTAGGCCGTTGTTCCAGGCGATGATTGCGGAGTTTGGAAAACCTGGCGCAGCGTTCAGCATGAAGCAGCAGTCCGTCGAGGGCGACTATGCTTACATTCTGTGGACCGCAGAGACTGCCGACAACGTGTACGAGTTGGGCACGGACACGTTCGTCGTGCGGGACGGCAAGATCGTGGCCCAGTCATTCACCGGCAAGATTACGCCCAAAGGCTGAAACACGCGTTTATTCCGGTGACAAATTTAACGAGGAGGCGAATATCATGACAACGCTGATGTTGAAGGCGAGAGAAGAGATCAAGGGTCTTATCAAGGGAAGCATCGTAGTTCCCGATGATCCCGGTTACGAGGAAGCCCGCCAGGTATGGAACGCCATGATCGATCGGCGGCCCGCGGTCATCGTGCAATGCGTGCAGGCTGACGATGTCCCGCCGGTGATCAGGTTTGCGCGGAAAAACGGGCTTCGAGCTTTCGATTCGCGGCGCCGGACATAACATCGCCGGAAATGCCTTGTGCGACAACGGTATCACAATCGATTTTTCAAGAATGAAGAACGTTCGCGTGGATGCCGGGAAAAAGCGCGCCTATGTCGAGCCTGGGGCGACCCTCGCGGATTTGGACGAAGCAACCCAGGCGCACGGTCTGGCCACGCCGGTGGGGATTAATTCCACGACGGGCATAGCGGGTTTAACCTTGGGCGGCGGCTTCGGTTGGCTGACTCGCCAAATACGGCATGACGATCGATAATCTCGTTTCCGTCGACATGATCACGGCCGAGGGAAGAAAATACGAGCAAGTGAAAGCGAAAATGCGGATCTTTTCTGGGCGATTCGCGGCGGCGGGGAAATTTTGGTGTCGTCACCCAGTTCGAATTCCAACTTTTCCCCCTGGGTCCCGAGATAGTTGCCGGTTTGATTGTTTTTCCGTTCAACCAGGCAAAGCAGATACTTACCAAGTATCGTCAATTTGTAAATTCGGCACCCGAGGAGCTCAATGTCTGGGTAGTGTTGCGCAAGGCGCCTCCATTGCCCTTTCTTCCGGAAAGCGTGCACGGCAAGGAAGTTGTTATCCTGCCTATCTTTTACTCCGGCGCTGTCGCGGAAGCAGAGAAATTAATCGCTCCTCTGCGCGCCTTCGGCACAGCTCTCGGCGAGCATATCGGCGCTCAGCCCTACGTTCAATGGCAAAAGGCCTTTGACCCGTTGCTGACGCCGGGCGCGAGAAACTACTGGAAGTCTCATAATTTCACGGAGCTTGCCGACGGAGCGCTGAGATGCCATTATCGAGTTCGCCGGGAAGCTACCCTCCCGCAGTGCGAGATTTTCATGGGACTGATTGCCGGCGCACCGAACCGCGTTGCCGCTGATGCGATGGCCTATGGTCACAGGGATGCGAGGTTCGTGTTGAACGTGCACGGGCGATGGGATGAAGCCACGGATGACCAGAAGTGTATTGGGTGGGCGCGGGAGTTTTCAAAGCCAGTGCGCCTTACGCATCTGGCCGGCGCTTATGTAAACTTTTATGACCGCAGAGGAGGGCGACCGCGTCGCCGCGGCTTACGGATCCAATTATGAGCGCCTGGTGGAGATCAAAAGACGCTACGATCCAGAAAATGTTTTTCATTTGAATCAGAACATCAAACCTTGAAGCAGAGAATGACCGGGTATCGATAACGCTGAAGGAGAAAAATAAAATGCTGCAAGAAATCGAGGTTGCAGCGGTCAAACCTGGAACGGCAGCCGACGAATTGAACTGGCTGCAGCGAGCCGGAGCCGATTGCCCGTCGGCTGTGGCCGTTGGTTCCAGCGAGATGCACTCATGGGGCCAGCCGCGGAGACGATCCAGAAGCCACAGTAAGCAGCATGCGTGCGTTCGATGGGGCAAAGCGGCGCGCCTAATAGCGAATGCCAGACCGCGCCGCTGGATTGGTTATGTGGCGCTGCCGAGACGTACGGACCAAACCATGACGACACCCTGACGATCAAGACGGTAACGGCGCCTAGCAAGAGTGCGGCCACGCCGTCGGCACAGTGGAGACGAGCTAACGGCGCGGACCCGCCGCAGCCCGCTTGGCTGTAACCCAGATTCCACATCAGTATGGCAGTCAATTTCCCAAGCTTCGTCAAGGATATTCGGCGGCAAGGCTTTTGAACAAGGCAGCGCCTATTCTATTAGCGGCTGCTCAGGCGCGGCGCTCTGGCTGCCGCCGGGTGTTCACCCTGATGAAGAGGCACTGGCCGGACTGATCCAGCGAAGCGTTTCCGAGCATAAGCTAGAAGAGGTGCTTGGGGTCTTCGAGCAGATGGGCAGCTACCACCCAAGCGAGCCCCATTGGTATTTACCGCTCATTGGTGTCGACCCAGCCCAACAGGGCAGAGGATACGGCTCAGCATTAATGGAGCACGCGCTTATCCGGTGCGATCGCGATCAGAAGCTTGCCTATCTCGAATCCTCGAACCCGAAGAATATAAGCCTCCATGAACGCCACGGGTTTGAGCTGCTCGGGACAATCAGGTTGGCGGATCACCGCCCATTTGCCCCATGCGGCGCAAACCGCAACCACAACAATTAAGGTAAGGAAAAGTCTCACGTCGGTTGACATGTCGCCGGACTGTTCGATACTCTCCGCCAGCAGATGAAAGAACGAAAGGAACGACTGGCATGAAGTTACAGGGACAGGTCGCCGTTATAACCGGGGCGGGAAGAAATATCGGCAAGGCCATAGCGAAGTTATTTGCCTCCAGAGGGAGCGAAGATCGCGGTTATCGAAATGCACGAAGGGCGCGGCCAGGCCGTGGTCGATGAAATCACTAAGGCAGGTCAAGCGGCAATGCTCGTGCTATGCGACGTCGCCAAATCGGGGGATGTGGAAACCATGGTCAGCAAGGTCGTTGCGCGCTTCGGCGGCGTCGATATTCTCGTCAATAACGCCGCCCTGACGGATCACGCCAACATCTTTGAAAGTACGGAAGAGGAATTCGATAAAGTTATCGCCGTAAGCCTTAAAGGACCTTACCTCTTGACGAAGTATGTGGCGGTGCAAATGGCGAAAGCAAGGCAGAGAGTGGAAAGATCGTCAATTTTGGCTCCACGTCCGGTCTGATTGGACGGGCCGATGGGATCGCTTATGCTGCGGCCAAAGCCGGCGTGATCAATATGACGAGGGCGATGGCGGTGCAGTTGTCCCCTATAAGATTCGAGTCAATTGTGTCGTGCCGAATCGTTCCGGCTCCCCCGTCGGGTTCGATGACGACGTAGCCGGGAGCCGGACTTTTGAGAATCTTGCGGGGCGATTGGGAACCGCAGAGGATCAGGCGAAAGCTGCTTTATTTCTCGTCAGCGATGATTCCGATTTTATTTATGGGCATTCCCTCGTGGTGGATGGCGGCGTCATGGCAACGGCGAGATTTCCCCAAAAATCAGTTCGTCAAGTAAAAATCATAAACCTTAGGGTTCGGCATAGACGGCTCGACAAAAGTCGTCCACCGGCATCAGCTCAATTCCTTTTTTAGCCAGCGCATGATGGTCGGCAGGGTCTCGGGCGTTTGGCCCATGTGGCCGCCGGGGAAGACGCGGGCGGATTTCGGAGTGCCGTATTCGAGAAGAATGTAAAGATCCTCAATGGGAGTTTGGAGGTCTTCTTTGCCGTTCACGATGAGCATTGGGCAGGAAGGTTTTCCAACCAACCCTGGGTTTTCAGCGAGAGGGGAAGGCCAGACTTCCGACAGCTCTGCCACATTTTTGACGCCGAAAATATTGCAGCGAGCCACATCGTGATCCATGAGATAACTTTCCGCGTTAGTGGACTCGCTTAGCCAGCCGGGCTGAAAAAAGTAATGCACGCCGCCGCCCCAGACCACCGACGCACGCAGGCGCTTAGCCTCGACGAAGGCCATCTTCGCAGCCCAATAACCACCAAAGCTCCGGCCCATGATGGCGATGCGTTGAGCATCGACGTCGGGTCGCCTTTCCAAGTAGTCAATGACTGCGCTGTAGAGCGCATCTGCCGTCGGAGAGGCTTTGATGGGGCATTCACCCACGCCGGGCATATCTACGGCGCAAGTGCCCATTCCCGCTTCTTGCAACGCTTCGTCATATTCGTAGCTCTCGGCCTTGAAGGAGTCGATGCCGCCGAAATTAATCACCACCGAATGCCTACGGCCGTCGCGAGGAATGCGTAGGTAAGCAGGGACGATTTTATCGCCCAAGGGGATACTAACCCTTTCTAAGGCTGGCTCGAAAAATCGGCCCGCCTTCTCGTACATCTCCAAGCTCTTGCGGAAACACTGCTGTTTGCCGACGGTATGTGGCACTGGATAGCGCCCCGTCGCATAATACGTGTAGGCTTGAACGTAAGCTTCACGAGCCTCCTTCAAGCGCCCAGTCTTGCTCGTGTTTGGCGGCTTCTTCTTCATAAGCGCTTTGCTACGCGGGACCACTCGGCGGCCCATACTTCGGGATCTTTGCTTGTCGAGATTGGCCAAAACGGACTCCACATCTTCGCGCTTGGCACGCCGAAAAATATTTCGCTTGCCCGTGCGATCACGGATCATCGCTTTGATTTCGTCGAGACTCTTTACTCGGCCCACGAGCGCCTCCTTGTTATTTAGTTCAGTCGCGTTTCCTCTTATTGCCTATGCTTGAACGGCTGAACTTTCCGGCCGTTCGAGTCGTGCAATTCATTCAAAGTTGGGTCGAAAGTCTTCACCGGCCATGGCCAGAGAACTTTCCTCGCCGACCGTGTAACTCACCTTGACAATAACTTCAAGCTCCGAGTAATATTCGCCTACTTTTTCGTACCGGACGGATACGATACTATTGAAGGCAGCTGCGAAATGAGTATGGTCGGTTGCGCCAAGGCGGGCGGATATGGCTTGGTGATTTTACTGAAGAACGCCAAGCCGCGCGATATGCTATGGGAGATGGAATCCGTGATATATTGAATCTGCGGATGTTAAGCCGCATGCGCGGAGATCGAACTGCGTAGAACCTTGGCAACATTGTAATCATGGCCGATCTCATTCAAGTCAAAAACCTTCAAACCTCTTTTTACGCCGGAAGGGGAAGTACGGGCGATCGACGGGGTTGAGTTTCGACATTTCGGAGGGGAAAACGCTCGGCCTGGTGGGCGAGTCCGGCTGTGGCAAGAGCGTGACGTCGCTCTCCATAATGCGCTTTGATCCAGTCACCGCCGGGAAAGATCGTCGGCGGGGAGATTTCCTATCGCGGCCGTGATCTGCTCAAGCTGAGCAACGAGGAGATGCGCAAAATCCGCGGCAACGAGATTTCGATGATTTTTCAGGAGCCCATGACCTCGCTCAATCCGGTTTTCACCGTCGGTAATCAGATCGGCGAGGCGATCCGCCTGCACCAGGGACTGGGCAAGAAACAAACCCGCGAGAAAACCATTGAAATGCTGCGGCTGGTGAAGATCGCCGATCCGGAGTCTCGCGTGGATTCTTATCCTCATCAGTTGAGCGGCGGGATGCGCCAACGGGTGATGATCGCCATGGCGCTGTCCTGCAATCCGAGCCTCTTGATCGCCGACGAGCCGACGACGGCGTTGGATGTGACCATTCAGGCGCAGATCCTAGAGCTGATGAAAGAGCTGCAGCAAAAGATCGGCATGGCCCTTTTGCTGATTACCCACGATCTCGGAGTCGTGGCGGAGCAGGCCGATGAGGTCGCGATCATGTATGCGGGTAAGATCGTCGAACGCACGAGCGCGCAAAGCGATCTTCGCGCGACCGCTTTCATCCCTATACGGTGGGTCTCGCTCAATTCTCTGCCCGGCACGGGAGACAAAAGAAAAAGCGCCTGGATGCGATCCCAGGTGTCGTGCCGAGTCCGCTGCATCTCCCAAGCGGCTGTCGATTCCGCGACCGCTGCCCCAAGGCCGCCGGGCTGTGCGCTGATGCGGAGCCTCAGCTGGTAGAAAAACGAACAAAATCACTTTGTCGCCTGCCATTTTCCCGAGACCGGGCAGCGGGCCGGCACGCAAGAATTGATGGCTGCGAATCGCTATGAGCCTGTTAGAAATTCGTGACCTCAAAAACATTTTCCGGTGGGCGAGGGGCTATTCTCGCGCAATAAGGGGTGCAGTCAAGGCTGTGGACGGTGTGAGCCTGACCGTGGAGGAAGGCGAAACCTTGGGCATAGTCGGCGAATCCGGCTGCGGCAAGTCGACGTTGGGACGAACCATTCTTCGGCTCATCGAGCCTACCAGCGGCGAAGTCTACTTCCAGGGAAAAACCTGCTGGCTCTGTCGCAGCGCGAGCTCCGCGATACGCGGCGCCAAATGCAGATCATTTTTCAGGATCCCTATGCTTCGCTAAACCCGCGGATGCGCGTCGGTGATATCGTCGGCGAAGGTTTGGAAATTCACAAACTTGCCAAGGGCAGAGCCAAGCGCGACCGCGTCAATGAATTGCTCCATCAGGTGGGCCTTCGCGAGGATCATTACAACCGTTACCCGCACGAGTTTAGCGGTGGGCAGCGCCAGCGCATCGGTATCGCGCGCGCCTTGGCCGTGAACCCTAAATTTATTGTCTGCGACGAGCCGGTCTCCTCGCTGGATGTTTCTATTCAGGCGCAGATCATCAATCTCCTGCAGGAGCTGCAGGAGAAGATGCACCTCACCTACTTTTTCATTTCCCATGATCTAAGGGTGGTCGAGCACATCAGCCATCGAGTAGCGATCATGTACCTCGGCAAGATCGTCGAGATCGCCAAGAGCGAAACCATCTACCGAGACGCCAAGCATCCGTACACGCGGGCTTTGCTCTCCGCGGTTCCCATTGCCGATATTAGCCGCAAGAAAGAACGAACGGTTCTGCAAGGTGACGTCCCAAGCCCGGTCCATCCTCCTTCGGGTTGTAGTTTTCATCCGCGCTGTCCGTACCGCGAAGCGGTTTGCGATCAGAAGGAACCGCCGCTGGAGTTCGGCACAGACGGTCATGGCGTCGCCTGTCACGTGTTCGGCCCGGCAAAACAAAACTGAAAAATTCCGTTACCCAGAAAACGATTTGCCACTACTTGGTGACCGGCCATCGGCTCTGGGTTGATCCTAGCGCCCTGTTTCAGAAGTTCACCGGATAAGTCGATGTCTCCATTTTGTCATTTACCGCGAAAACGGTAATCCAGTTTTCCTTGTATATCCTGGATTCCGGCTCGCGCTAGCTATCGCCAGCTTGACCGCAATGACGGCAAGTTTTGGTGCGAATTTCGGGGAACACTACCCGAGCGTGGAGGTTATCAATCCATTTGAAAAATGTAACCCTGGGGCAGAATTTATTTTAGCCATGCAGATGGGATATGAAAGTTTTTCGATCATGCCTGGAGTTTGCTTTTCTCATGGGCTAAGGTTTTTGTTTGAGCTGAAATGCATGGGGCGTGGACTGTGCATTGATGAATAACGCACGATGCCTCTTAGAATTGCAGATCGCTCGATACGGGTGCTAGCGTTCGCGCCGATTTTGCCTTATCATTTGCAGCTTGTGCCGCGTTCTTGAGAAATCCCCACGGTTTCGTCCGAGAGGTCCGAGTTATAGATGGAAGTTATTGACGCTACGTTATCATTCGGAAGAGAGTATGTTTTGCCCAAAGTAGCTGAAACGGATCTTGCTCGTTGGGTCGCTTTGTCACGGGTGCAGGGACTCGGGTGTGTCAGTTTCAAGAAACTAGCAGGACACTTTGGAGATCCCACGGAGGCATTGTCGGCGTCGACTGCAGCGTTGGCTGAAATTCCGGGGTTGGATCCGAGTGTCATCGACGGGCTGCGCAATTTTCGGCGTGGGATGAGGCTGAAAAGGAGATCATCAGGGCTGAAAACGCCGCTGTCAAAATAGTGCCGTTTACAGATTCGAGTTACCCCGCGCGTTTGCGGATGATTCCGGATCCACCGCCTTTGCTTTATCTGAAGGGAGAGATTCGCAGGGAGGATGAAAAAGCCGTTGCCGTGGTGGGCTCGAGGAGCACGAGCGACTACGGACGCAGAGTGGCGCGAGATCTGTGTCGCGGTCTGGCGTCACTGGGCTTTACCGTCGTGAGCGGGATGGCGCGTGGAATCGACGGCACGGCCCATGAAAGCGTCGTTGAATGCCGGAGGTCGAACCATCGCAGTTTTGGGTTCAGGCGTCGACCGCGTCTATCCCGCTGAGCACGACAAACTCTATCGGCGGATTAGTGAAAACGGCGCGCGTCATTTCAGAATTTCCGATGGGCACGCGGCCGCTGGCCTTTAATTTTCCCGCCCGCAATCGGGTGATCAGCGGTTTGTCCCTGGGTGTCGTAGTGGTGGAAGCGACAGAGAAGAGCGGCTCTTTGATTACGGCAGCGTTGGCTTTAGAGCAGGGGCGGGAAGTCTTTGCCGTACCGGGCGAGGTCGGAGCGAGTCGCAGCCGGGGCGCGCACCGGCTTATCCGTCAGGGGCTAAGCTGGTGGAGACGTGTGGACGATATTATGGAAGAGATCGCGCCCCAGCTATTGGTCGCAGCGGCAAAGCGGTACAGCGCGCGCCGCGCGTACGCTTCCGCAAAACCTCGGCGATGAGTTTCACAAGATTTTCGCCTTATTTGAGGAGCGACCGCTCCAAATCGATGAAGTCATTGAGAGCAGCGGTATGTTCGCCGCTCGAGGGTTTCGGAAATTTTGTTGGAATTGGAGTTGCAGGGATATATCAGACAGCTGCCCGGAAAAAGTACACGAGCGGAACGGTAGAATCTCAAGCTACGCGTGTTAAATTTAAGGAATGAGTGAGTTTAGTTATGGCTGCGAAGAATCTAGTTATCGTGGAATCACCAGCCAAGGCGAAAACCTTGGGAAAATATTTAGGAAGAGATTTTCAAGTTAAGGCCTCGGTCGGACATATCGTTGATCTGCCCAAGAGCAAATTAGGCGTCGATATTAAGAAAAACTTTGCGCCGGATTTTCATGTCATCCAGTCAAAGAAAAAGTCATCGACGATCTAAAGAAGGCGGCCAAAGGGAAGGAGAACATTTATCTCGCCTCCGATCCCGACCGCGAAGGCGAGGCCATCGCCTGGCATATCGCCGACCAGGTCGCCAAGAACCATAAGCGGGTTCACCGCGTGCTGATCAACGAGATTACGCGCCGGGCGGTCCAAGAGGCCATTGCCAATCCCCTCGAACTCGATCGAAACAAATTCGATGCCCAGGTCGCGCGGCGCATTTTAGACCGCTTGGTGGGTTACCAGATCAGCCCGCTCCTCTGGAACAAAGTGCGGCGTGGTTTAAGCGCCGGGCGAGTCCAATCGGTTGCGGTGCGGCTGGTCTGTGAGCGCGAGAAGGAGATCCGCGCCTTTGAGCCCGCAGGAGTACTGGTCTCTCACTGCGTTGTTAGAGGGGCGCTTGCCACCGTCATTCAAGGCCCGCCTGGTTCAGTGGCAAGGGAAAAAATCGACAACAAGAAGTTCCGGCTTGAGAACGAACCGAGTGTCCAGGAGATCGTCAAGTCCTTAGACGGGGCTTCCTGGATTATCGGCGAGGTAGAAAAAAAGAACGGCGCCGCTATCCGACCCCTCCATTTGTCACCAGCAAGTTGCAACAGGAGGCGGCGCGCAAGTTAGGATTTCAGCCTCGGCGCACGATGCAGCTGGCCCAACAGCTCTATGAAGGAATTGAGATAGGCAACGAAGGTTCCGTCGGCCTTATCACCTACATGCGAACGGATTCCACACGGGTGTCTAACGAGGCGCTCGACGCCGTGCGTCATTTCATTGAAGGACAATACGGTAAGAATTACATTCCCGGTAAGCCGAACACGTATCGATCTAAGAAAGGGGCGCAGGATGCGCACGAGGCGATTCGTCCCACTTCGATGGAATACACGCCGGAACGGGTGCGGCGCTATCTGCGGCGGGATGTGTTCCAGCTTTATTCTCTCATCTGGGATCGCTTCGTCGCCAGTCAAATGGTGCCGGCTTTGTTCGATCAGACGGCGTTCGAGATCCCCGTCAGAGAAGCGATGTTTCGCGCCACCGGTCAGCAAATCAAGTTCGATGGCTTCATGAAGGTCTATATCGAAGGGCGGGACGAACGCGCGGCGCAAGCAAACGGCGCAGACGAGGAAGGGGACGAGGACGAGAGTCGCGAGAATGAACGGCGTGTTGCCGGACCTGCAGAAGGGAGACGCTTTGAAGCTACTCTCCATGGATCCGCGGCAACACTTCACCCAACCGCCGCCGCGCTACACCCAGGCTTCGTTGATCAAGGAACTGGATGAAAAAGGCATCGGCCGTCCGTCGACCTACGCCACGATTATTTCCAACATTTTGGACCGCGAGTACGTTGTCCAAGATGAACGCCGCTCACTGGCGGCGACGGACCTCGGATTTCTGGTCACCGATCTCCTGGTAGAGAGTTTCCCGGATATCCTGAACGTGGAGTTCACCGCCGGGATGGAGACTGAACTGGACAAGATCGAAGAGGGGAAAGAAGCTTGGACGAAAGCGATGAAGCGCTTTTATACCCCCTTCTCGCGGGATCTCAAGAAGGCTGCGAAAGAGATGCGCGACGTCAAACGCCAAGAAGTGCCGACGGACATCGCCTGCGATAAGTGCGGCGCCATGATGGTGGTGAAGTGGGGCCGTAACGGCGAGTTCTTGGCCTGCCCGCGCTATCCCGAATGCAAGAACACCAAGAATTTTAAACGCAACGAAAAAGGCGAGCTCCACATCGCCAAGGAAGAAGAAGTCAACGAGACTTGCGAGCAGTGCGGCCGGCCGATGCAGTTAAAATGGGGGAAATACGGCAAGTTTCTCGGCTGCAGCGGTTACCCCGAATGCACCAACATTCGGCCCCTCGAGAAACCTGTGGATCTTGGTGTCAAATGTCCGGAATGCAAAGAAGGCAATCTGAAGGAGCGAAAATCGCGCCGGGGAAAAATCTTTTACGGCTGTGACCGTTATCCGGAGTGCAAGTTTGCTTCATGGGATCGTCCGGTGGCGGGCCTTGCCCCAATTGCAACGATCCGATTCTCGTCGAGAAAGTTACGAAGCGCGCGGGACGTATCCGCCGTTGCCGCCGAAAAGAGTGTGGTTATTCAATCCAAGTAGACGAATAGATCGTGGAAAAATCGTCCGCATAGTCGGCGGCGGACTGGCAGGCGCGGAGGCGGCCTACCAGCTTGCGCGCCGAGGCGTGAGTGTTGAACTCTACGAGATGCGGCCGCTGAGAATGACCGATGCCCATGCCACGGAGAACTTGGGCGAACTGGTTTGCAGCAATTCTCTGCGTTCCAGTCTGATGACCGCGCCGGCGGGCGTGCTCAAAGAAGAAATGCGACGGTTGGATTCCCTGGTGATTCGAGTGGCCGAGGGCAATCGAGTGCCGGCGGGATCTGCACTGGCCGTGGATCGTGAGTTGTTTGCGCGCGCGTTGACTCAGGCGGTCGAGGCGCTTCCGAAGGTCCGGATCGTTCGACAAGAAGCTAAAGGAGATTCCTCCGGGCATCGTGATTTTAGCCACCGGCCCGTTGACGTCGACGGCGCTGTCACAACATCTCGCGACCTTGCTTGGATCCGAGCATCTTTATTTTTACGACGCGATCTCGCCCATCGTCACCACGGAATCGGTTGGCATGCCGGTGGCCTTTCGAGCTTCACGGTACGAGAAAGGCGACGATGATTATCTTAACTTGCCGCTGACGAGGGAAGAATATTATCATTTCATCGATGCCTTATTGATCGCTGAGCGAGTGCCGACCCACAGCTTCGAACGCTTTGTGCCATTTGAAGGTTGCATGCCCATCGAAGAGATAGCGGACCGCGGCAAGGAGACATTGGCATTCGGTCCAATGAGAGCTGTAGGACTGATCGATCCGCGCACCGGCCAGCGGCCTTATGCCGTGGTTCAGCTGAGGCAGGAGAATCAAGAAAAGACCCTCTATAATCTCGTCGGTTGCCAGACCAAGATGACCTATGCAGCGCAGCGGCGGGTTTTCGCAATGATTCCAGGACTGGAAAATGCTGAGTTTGTTCGACTCGGCAGCTTACACCGTAACACTTTCATCAATTCGCCGCAGCATCTGTATCCCACATTACAATGGCGGCAAAGGTCAAACTTGTTCTTTGCGGGGCAAATGACCGGAGTCGAGGGCTATATCGAGTCGGCTGCGACAGGTCTCTTGGCGGGCGTCAATGCCGGGCGGTTAATCGCCGAAGAGCCAGCTGTCGTTCCGCCGCCAACCACAGCCCTGGGGGCGCTGCTGCGCTACATCACGGATCCAGAGCGAAAAAACTTCCAGCCGATGAACGTCAATTTCGGCCTGCTCCCGCCCCTATCGGAACCCCTTCGTAAGAAAGCCAAAAAAGAAATGATGGCGCAAAGAGCGCTGGCGGATATGGAGGCGTGGGTCATAAACCCTGAAGGGGTGAGGCATTCGTTCCATTAGATGCCGACCCCAACGTGCCCTCGGCGGTCGCGCGATGACTGCCCGGCGCTTTGCGTTCATCGATATCGGTACCAACACGATTCTCTGCTTGATCGCCGAGCTCAAAAACGACGCTAGCTTTGATGTCCTTGACGATCTCGCGGAAATCACGCGACTAGGACAAAATGTCCACCAGACCGGCCGCATCAGTCCGGAAGGAGAAGAGAGAAGTCTCAAGGTTCTGCAGCGGTATCTGGAACGCTGTAAGCATCTCAACGTCGAACAAATCATAGCGGTGGGCACTAGTGCTCTAAGAGATGCTCGCAACAGCGCTGAAGTACGAGCCCGGTTCAAAGAGCAGCTCGGGCTTGATGTCCGCGTCATATCGGGGGACGAGGAGGCCGCGTATTCTTTTCTAGCGGTTCAGCAGGGACTTCCTCCTCAACCGCAGAGAACTGTTGGTTGTCGACGTCGGCGGCGGGAGTACGGAATTCATTCGTGGTAATGCGGCTGGCGTGATCGAGGCCATCAGCATCAACGTTGGCTCGGTGCGGCTCACCGAGCAATTTCTCCATTCCGATCCGGTACAAACCGGAGAGTGCGAGAAGATGGTGGTCGCCATTGAGAAAGAGCTGAGGCAATTGCCGGATCAATGGCTAAAAGATAGTTCTATTTTGACCCTCGTAGGAATTGCCGGTACCTTTACGACCCTTTCAGCGGTCGAGAAAAAATTGGTGTAGCTACACCCACGGTGAGGTTCACGGCAGCCGCTTGACTCTAACCGAGGTTCGACGGCAGGTGGCGCTTTTCCAAGGTAAAACGATTGCGGAGCGCAAGGCGATCACCGGCTTGGAGCCCAAACGGGCAGATGTCATTCTCGCTGGGGCGTCCTTGATCGAGAGGATTATGACTTTATTTCACTCGGAGCGGGTAATCGTAAGCGACCAGGGTGTGCGCTATGGCTTGCTTCATGAATGCTTAAAACATCGCAAATAAACATCGCAAATAACTGTTGACATTTCCGGCTGAATTCGGAATTATCTCCCCTTGTTTTTGTATCGCTGGACGCGCTTCAATCAAAATCAAGTTGCTAACTCGCCAGGAGGGAGGTGACGGCAAATGACAAAAGGCGATCTAATCGACGCGGTGGCCAAAAGTGCCAAGCTTAGCAAACGAGCGGCAGAGGACGCGGTGGACGCAACCTTTCAAGGAATCTCCCGAGCCATCAAAAAGAGCAAACGCTTTCAGGTTCCCGGATTCGGGACATTTACAGTACGCTCACGCAAAGCACGCAAGGGAAGAAATCCCCAGAACGGCGCTATCATCAACATTAAAGCCAGTCGAACCGTAGGATTCAAACCCGCCCCCACTCTAAAGAGAGGGTTATAGTGTTAGTGGTAAGCCGTTAGAGGCCACCACGGGGAACCGGGTGGCCTTTTTTGTGTGCCCTTGATGAGGCTCCAGCGGGCACGTACAATAAACGAAATCCGTAAAAGTCACGAGCCTTGCAAGAGAGAAGTCATGTCACTCAAGACTGAGAAGATTTGGTTAGACGGAGAGTTGGTTCGTTGGGAAGAGGCGAAGGTCCACGTTTTGGCTCATGCTCTCCATTACGGTACCGCTTACTTTGAGGGAATTCGTTGTTACGCCTTGGCTGATGGCCGCTCCGCGGTGTTTCGTTTGGAAGAGCATATGCGTCGCTTTGCCGACTCCGGTAAGATTCTGGGTTTTCCGCTTCCCTACACGGTTGAACAACTCCAGCAAGCGACATTGGAAGTGATTCGGGCGAATCAGCTCAAAGAATGTTACATCCGGCCCTTGGCTTTCGTAGGTTTGGGCGAGATGGGGCTTTATGCGCCGAAGAATCCCGTCAATGTCTGCATCGCGGTTTGGCCGTGGGGAGCCTATCTCGGCGATGAAGGGAATTAAGAATGGCATCCGCGCGAAAGTCTCCTCGTATACCCGTCATCACGTGAACGTGATGATGACCAAGAGCAAGGCATCGGGAAATTACATCAACTCCGTCCTGGCCAAAACCGAAGTCAAGAAAGCGGGCTACGACGAAGCGATTATGCTCGATGCCGAGGGTTATGTCTCGGAAGCCAGTGGCGAAAATATTTTCATCGTCCGCAACCGGAAGCTAAAAACGACACCGCTCACGTCGATCCTCCCGGGCATCACCCGGGACTCCATCCTGATCGTCGCTCGGGACAAGGGCTACGAAGTGGTCGAAGAACGCTTTACCCGTGACGAGCTTTATATCGCGGATGAAGCTTTCTTTACCGGAACCGCTGCCGAGCTGACACCTATTCGCGAAGTGGATGACCGTCAGATCGGTGCCGGCTGTCGTGGTCCTGTCACGACCGATATTCAACAGACTTTTTCGACGTTATCAAAGGTAAGGACAAAAGTATTCGAAGTGGTTGGCCTATCTCTGACGATTTTCTTGACGAAGGCGTGAGCCGCTGCCCGGTTCCGTTCGTTACGTTTATCGTCTACGTGACCAGTTGATGGCTGACCCCGAGAACCAACGTTGCGGGTGACCATGCTCCCGCGCGACACAAATGCACGGGGACCATCTTCGGCGGCGTAATCTTGAGTCACATCGACTTGGCGGGCGCCATTGCGGCTTCTCGGCAAGCGCCGAGGAATTTCGTCACCCGAGCGATGCGAGAAGTTGGTTTTATAGCCCCGGTCTATGTCGGGGACGTAGTCAGCTTTTATACTTGGCGTGCTCCGTGAAGGAAAAACCTTCGTGACCATCAAGTGATCGTCGAAGCCGAGAGAAGCAAAGAACCGCGGCGACAAGTCAAAGTTACGGAAGCCGAGGTCATTTACGTAGCGGTGGATGAAGATGGCAACCCAACTATAATTAGGTAAAGCGATAGGTCAACTCGTGATTGTACTTTGGATGTTTTTATCTTGCTGTTACCTAGGGTGGAAGTTCTCGCCCAGAGTAGCTTGTCGAAAACCGGCAGAGTCGGCTGCCCTAGTTGCGCCAATGATGGCTCGCCGATCTCCCGGTCGTTGCAAAAGGCCGACGAGCTATACGCTGCCTTTAAACCCAAGGAGGCGCTTGCCGAGTTTCTCAAGGTCCTCGATTCGGACCCACAAAACGCAGAGGCGCTGTCTAAGATAGCTCGAGTCTACATTGATTTCGGTGACGTGATTCCGGAGTCCACCCCTGACTGGGAAGCGAAGAGACTGAAGCAATACCAGATCGCTGAGCAGTATGCTCGCAAGGCGGTCAAGGCGGATCCGAGCCTGGTCTGGGGCCATTTCTACGTAGCGGTCTCTTTGGGGAGCATGGCCACAGTATCGCCGGTCGCCAAGCAAATCGATATGGCGGGAGAGATTCGCGGCGCCATCGAGAAGGCCATCAGCCTCGATCCTCAAAACGGCTTTGCCTACCATGTTTATGGCGTCTGGCACCGCAAGATGGCGGAGATCGGTAAGATGAGCCGCATGTTCGCCTCGGTCATTTACGGCCGATCCATACCCACGGGTAGCATGGAGAAATCCATCGAGTATTTGAACAAAGCTGTCACTCTCAATCCTACGGTCATCGCCAGCCGGCTGGAGCTGGCGCGGAGCTACGTAGCGGTGGAGAATTGGCCTTCGGCGCGGAGTTTTCTCACCTCCATTGGGGGACTCCCGATACAATTTTCCGACGATGCCAAGCACAAACAAAAGGCCGAACAGCTTCTCGAAGAGATCAAGGAGCGCTAATACACTGGCATTGGTCAGAGCTCTCTTGAAGAAATGCCGTCGCCTTTCCCTCGTCACCCCAAGAAAATATGTAGCGAGCATCCAATGATGTGGTCCGGTGATCCATTATAGGATTACATCACTTGCTCTCATTGAGGATTTCGTTATCGGATCCTTCCGGCGTTGCTGTCAATAAAAATCAAACCATTTGCACCGCCACCGACCTTTCGGTAACTATGAGCACTAAGATGAACCTATCCGTGCGAGCCTTGCTATTGTTGTTCTCTCTCTTTGTTTTTGCCGGTTGTGGCAAATCTTCGAGTTCGCCGAAAGTCCTGCGCGTGGGTTTCGTGCCGGCGGAGAATGCCCAGCAAGTCATCCAAAATGCCCAGCCCATCGTGGATATCCTCCAAAACCGTTTGGGTATGGAAGTGCAACCTTTCGTTGCAACAGACTACACCGGAGTCATCGAGGCGCTGCGGGGCAATAAGCTCGATATCGCGTTTTTGACGCCGGCTTCCTATGTGCTGGCGAAAAATGAGGCCAACGTGAGAGTGGTACTCAAGTCGGAGCGCAAGGGTTCGGCATTTTATTATGCCGCCATTATCACGCGCGCCGATAGTGGCATCAAAACCCTGGAAGATCTGCGCGGGAAAACATTTGCCTTCGGCGATCCGCTTTCCACTTCAGCCAATGTCTTTCCACGTAAGATGTTCCACGAACATGGGATTGATCCGGTGCGGGATTTCAAGCAGATTCTTAACTCCGGGGGCCATGATGCCACGGTCCTGGCGGTGCTCAATCGCAAGGTCGATGCCGGCGCCACCTATGCGAACTCTCCGGACAGCAACGACACCGCCTGGATGCGCTATCTGAAGAATCCTGACGACGTCTTGAAGATCCGCGCCATCGCCTTTTCCGGAACCGATTCCGGCGGATAATCTGGTCATCAATGCTAACCTGGACGATGCGGTCGCGAAAAAAATCGAAGAGATCTTTTTAGAGTTGAGCCATGATCCGAAGGGCAAGAAGATGTTAAGGGATCTCTATCAAATCGATGGTTTTGTTCCGGCGACGGATAAAGACTATGACTCGGTTCGCCAAGCCTTTGACATCGCGGGTATTCCGATCAAGGAAGCGCTCCAAAAGAAGCAACCGTGACCATCCTTGAGATCAAAGATCTCCACAAAACCTACGGTGATAAAACCCAGGTGCTGCGGGGTATCAATCTCCAGATCGAACAAGGTGAGTTTGTCTGCATTATCGGTCTCAGCGGCGCGGGAAAATCGACCTTGCTGCGCTGCGTCAACCGTCTCATCGAGGCGAGCTCCGGCGCTATCCTGGTGCCCCGCGCGTTCTCGGGAGTCAGTGCCGACGGCGCTAAGGTAGATGTTCTGAGGCTCAACGCTGAGGACCTGCGTTTGTTGCGCCGGAAGGTCGGCATGGTGTTTCAACAGTTCAATATCGTCAAGCGTCTCTCGGTGATCGAGAATGTTTTGTCGGGGGGTTGGGTTACCAGCCGGGGCTTAGAAGCGTGCTGAGGATATTTTCTCGGGAAGAAAAACGCCAGGCCTTAACAAATCTCGACCGGGTCGGTCTGCTCGATCATGCCTACAAACGCGCCGACCAGTTGAGTGGGGAGAGCAGCAGCGGGTGGCGATCGCTCGAACCCTGATGCAACAGCCGGCCATCATCCTGGCTGACGAACCGGTTGCCAGTCTCGATCCTCGACTGTCCAGAGTTGTCTTGGATATTCTAAAGCGGGTTTGCCGGGAGGACGGAATTACCGCCCTGGTCAGTCTGCACGCCCTAGAGCTGACGCGGGAATACGCCGATCATATTATCGGCCTGAAACAAGGACAGATCTTCTTTGATGGCCGGCCGCGGGACTTGACCGATGCCATCGTCGATTCGGTCTATCACGGCAGAGATCAATGATCTCAGCGAGAATTTACTTCTCGCTCGATACCCAGCATACGATCTAGGGCGAATTTACCGGGCCCGGAAAGTAGGAGAGCAATAGTCATAGCTGCGGTCTTGGTGCCGGAACCCGGTCGACCGAACGTTATTGCTGCGGTGACGATTCCTGTTTCTGGCTGACCATCGTCCGGCGATAACTTATCGGCGCGATTTTATGTATTGCGAACCAGAGGAGGGATGATCGTTGGCTCAGCAAATCATCAGAGAAGGTGAGAGGGATATCTTTCTTGAGGCCCCACCCGCGCCAAGGCAAGGAGCAAGATTTTTCGTTATCATCGGTATCGCTTTACTGCTATTGGCGTGGTCCTTTCAAGGAGCAAGGCTCAGGCCTGGAGAACTGATTCAAGGCATTCCGCAAATCGCCGTTACTGTAGGCCGCATGCTGCCACCTGATTTTCCAAGGTGACCAATGCCAAGAGCTATTTTTCCAGACAATGTGTCGTTGACGGAACTCTTGCTGCCGTTGCCGCTCGCTGCACCGCAGGCGCGCAGCAAGCAGCGCTGGTGGGACAATACGTTCCCGCAAACCGTTGTGGGCGCTACCTTGGAGACCGTGCAGATGGCTTTAGCCGGAACGTTCCTCGCGTTGTTTGTCGCCTTTCCCGTCGGTTTCTCGCCGCACGCAACACCACGCCGCATCCGCTTGTTTACCATATCGTGCGCGGGACACTGAACTTTCTGCGCACCATTCCAGACCTCGCGCTTGGCCTTGTTTTCGTTGCGGCGGTGGGACTCGGCGCCTTTGCCGGCACGTTGGCCTTGGCGATTCACACCGCAACCGTGCTCGGGAAGCTCCTTTCGGAATCGGTGGAGAATATCGATGAAGGCATCGTCGAAGCGATCCGCGCCACGGGAGCCGGCTACGCCCAGATGCTTTCCTTTGCAGTACTGCCACAAATATTGCCGGATCTGATCTCGTTCACGCTGTATCGGCTGGAGACCAATATTCGTGCCGCGTCGGTTTTAGGCCTGATCGGTGCCGGTGGCATTGGCTACTTGATGAGCACAAGTTTTCGGACGTTTCAGTATCAAGAAGCAGCCGCCATCGTGGTTGTGCTGATCGCGCTGGTCATGTTGGTGGACTACCTGAGCTCTCGTCTTAGAAATTTGGTCGTGTAAGGCTGGCTGGAGAAAAGGGATCAGGTTGAGCTTGGAAGTCGTCCGAGTAAACCCAAGACAATTCCGCTGCACAGGGTTACAACGGCCCCTGTTGGCGCAGCGTCATTAATGACTGGTCCGCCTCTCATGGACTTTATTTTTCTCTTATGCTAATGTCGCGCAGGAGAAACAACTTTGATGATCCGCACCGTAGGTCTAGTGGCCAAATATCAGGAACCTAAAGCCGCCGACATGGTACGCTGGCTGGTGCCCTGGCTCAAGCAGCGGGGTAAAAGGTCTTAGTGGAGAACGGGCTTGCCCGCACGGGAGGGACCTCTTGCACCAAGAAGGAGATGGCCACCAAGGCTGACCTGATCATCTCTCTGGGCGGTGACGGAACACTGCTCAATATCGCGCCCCTAGTGGAGCGGCCCGACGTACCGATTCTGGGCGTGAATCTGGGGGCTCGGTTTCATTACGGAAGTCGCCGTGGATGAGCTTGAGTCTGTTGTTACCAAAACGTTAGAGGGTGACTACGAGGTCGAAAAACGGATGACCTTAGAGATCCGCGTTCACAGCAAGAAGCGGAAAACCTATCAATTCCGCGTGCTCAACGATGCGGTGATCGCCAAGGGCGCTCGCAGCCGTATCATTGACCTGGAAACTTATGTCGGTGACGACTACCTTTGTACCTACCGGGCTGATGGATTGATCATATCCACGCCCACCGGTTCGACTGCCTATTCTCTTGCTACTGGAGGACCGATCCTTGAGCCTTCGTTGAGCGCCATCGTGGTTGCTCCGATCTGCCCGCATACTCTGACTCATCGACCGATCGTCGTCCCCGGCAACGCAGCGATCCATGTCACTTTGCGCTCCTTCGGTGACACCGTGATTCTCATTCCCGACGGACAGCCGGGCGTTAGGTTGAATAACGGCGACAAGGTCGAGGCGCGCGACTACGGCCTGCCGGTTTCCTGATCAAGGTTCCTTCACGAAGCTATTATGAGATCCTCCGCGATAAATTGAAGTGGGGTGAGCGGTAAGCCGGCTTCAATATGCTGCGTGAGCTTCAAATCAAGAATTTTGCCGTGATTGACCAGGCGGCGCTGGAGTTGGGAACGGGACTGAATGTTCTCACCGGCGAAACGGGCGCCGGCAAGTCGATTATTCTCAATGCTTTAGGGCTGATCTCCGGCGGGCGCGCTGCTTCGGACGTGATCCGGCACAATGAAGAAGAGGCAACCGTGGAGGCAATGTTTGATGACGTGCCGGAAGGGGTCAAACAAAAACTCCAACAGGCAGGATACGGGACTAACGACGAGCTTATCATCAGACGGGTCGTCAGCCGCTCCGGCAAGAATCGGATCTACTTGGGCGGCAGTCTCTGTCCACTCAATTTACTGTCGGAAATCGGTCCTTCCATCGTCCACATTTACGGCCAACACGAGCATCACACGCTGCTCAAACCGGAAACTCACATGGGTTTGCTCGATGCCTTCGGAGGCATCACCGCGGAAGCCGAAGAAATGAGCAAGAAGTTTCACGCACTGGCAACCGCAACGCAACGTTTGCAGAAAGCGCGCGAAATCCTAGAAAAGGGGAAGAAGCAAGAGGAGTTGCTCACCGCCCAAGCGGAAGAGATTGCGCACGCTCGTTTGAGGCCGGAGGAGGAGGGAAGAGCTTCAGGCGAAGAAAAACATTTTGATACACGCTGAAAAGCTTTACCAAGGCTGTCTGGAGGGCGAGGAGCTTCTGTATGAAGGTGAAAACGCTCTGGTGAGCCGGCTGGGACGGTACGGCACGCAAGCTCCACGAGTTAGCCAATATCGATGGCGGCCTGCAGCCCACAGTCGCGTTGCTTGAATCCGCGCTGGCGCAGCTGGAAGAGGCCAACGCGGAACTCCGCCGTTACGCTGAACGGGTCCACTTCGAGCCTGGCGCGTTGGAACAGGTCGAGGACCGGCTAGCAGAGATTCACCGCCTGAAAAGGAAATACAACGGCACCGTCGAAGAGATCCTCGGAATGCAGGCCGAGGCGGTCAGAGAGCTTCAGGCTCTCGATAGAAGTGAAGAAGAAATTTCGACTTTAGAGAGGTCTTTCGAGGCCGCGCGCCAGGCGGCTTGGGAAGCCGCGAGCGCGCTATCGGTCAAGCGGCAGCGCGTAGGGAAGCGATTCAAAAAGGAGATGGAGAAAGAGGCGAAGCAGTTGGGGATGCCCGATACCGTCTTCGAGGTGCACTTTCTCGATTTGTCCGACGCTGAGGACGCGCCTCCTTTTGTCCTTGGAGGGAAAAAACTCGGCGAACTGGGCAGCGACCAGGTCGAGTTTTACTTTTCGCCGAACCGCGGCGAGCCGCCCAAGCCCCTCGCTAGAATCGCCTCCGGTGGCGAGCTTTCCCGCTTGATGCTGGCGATCAAATCGCTGGCGCTCACAGCCGGTGGGAGTCCGACCCTGCTCTTCGATGAAGTCGATGCCGGTATCGGGGGCAGCGTTGCCGAGATTGTCGGGAAAAACTCAAACAGGTCGCCGCCTCCCACCAGATCCTGTGCGTGACCCATCTGCCGCAGATTGCGGCGCTGGCTGACTCGCATCACATCGTGCGCAAGGAAGTTGTCAAAGACCGGACGTCAACGACGGTTGACAAGCTCAAAGAAGGCGAACGAGTCGAAGAGGTAGCGCGCATGCTGGGCGGCATCAAGATCACTGAGAGAACCCGACGCCATGCCGAAGAAATGGTCAGGGGCAAGTAAGAGCGGTACTTTCATCTGCCTTCGCAATGCGCCGAAATTGAAAAAGCCCTAACTGGGCTTTTTTCAATTTGTTTGGTGGAGCCGATCGGGATCGAACCGACGACCTCTTGAATGCCATCCGATTTCAGGTCGTGACTGCAGCCTACCAAGACCAGTAAAGCCCAAGAAAAAGTCTCCGTCTGGCTGCTATCAGAGAAGTTCCTTTGGTATGTTGCCTCCATTCTCTGCGAGCTTTTGAAGGACAGTCTTATGCAACCAGATATTCATCTGCGCAGAATCGCCCATCTTCTCCTTGGGGCATCCGAGTTCGGTCGCAAGCCCCTTTCGCGCTTCGAAACTGCTATCCAGGTCCAGGAGCTTGAGCAGATCCACAATCGACGTTTTCCAGTTGAGCTTCTGCGGGTTCGATGAGGCGAGACTTTCGAGTTTTGCAACGACATCGACCTGCGAGATGGCTATCACAGCAGGTTTTTCAACCGGGGCTGACTGGGGGCGCGGATGTAGGTGCAGGGGCGGACGTGGGCTTACTCGGTTCCGCCTTTTGACCAAACCCTAGCTTCTCAAGGATTGAGCTGAATAGACCCATTGTCGGACTCCTTTCGGTAATGCGGGGGTATCCCCATCATGTCAGTTGCCAACTGCCTGACAAATTTATTGTCGCCCGTCTAGAGATTACGTCAATAGGGTTTTGAAAAAGTGTTATGGTAAGGGCGGGCGATCCTGGCGGCTAACAAACGGCTGCACGCCTTTTCATTTCTTTTTTGCGTTGGTCTGCTTATCAATCCATTCCTTGCACAGCTCTAGCCCATGCTCCTCAGCCAGTTCTTTACTTTCGAACAACTCACCTTCGATTCTCTGAATCTGGATGAGAGATCCAGACTGGCCATGCTCGTAAACAATACCAACCGACGTAGAACCGTTTGTAGATTCTGGTCTTGCCCATGCGCTGATGATATAGCCCCCGTATTCGTAAGCAGACAGGGCGGGAACATAGCTACCGTTAAGAAGAGAGCATTCCTTCATCACGGATCAACCTTATTTAGCAAACTATCGCACTTAACTTGACACCGTAATCTAAACTTAATGTCGAAGGCTCTCTCTCGTTATCCTTGATGCTTGTTTGCGGTGGTACTAGGTGGCACATCGCCTCCGCCAACGACCTTCTCGTACTGCGCCAGTATCGCTTGCTCGATCATCCGTTCGCGTTTCAGCGTTGGCCGGAAAAGCAATATCCCAGTCGCGTGCCGTCCCTCTGCTTCTTGGTTGGAAATGAGAGGAAAAGACCCGTGGGGCCTTGCATGACTCTGATTTCCTCCGACCATAAAACAGTTATCGAAGACAATGCTCACGTAGGCTTTGACTAAGTCCTCGTTGGTTGGATGGATTGTAATCTCCGTAATCTGCATGTTCAGTCCACCGTCACAGCTTCTATTCTGCGTGTGACCTTCTCCAACGATCTGGCTTTCTGGGCGTATCCGGCGAGAAGGGCAATAACAGCGCAGGAGCCTGCGATGGCGACGGTGAACCAGATGATGCCCCGTAAGTGGCCAGCCAAACCGGTTCTCCTTCCACATTGAGACCAACGAGTAAACGACGCAGGTTAGGCCCAGGAATACAATCAGCCACAGACTTAAAGCTATTATTGTAAGCTCGGGTTGCAGGTGCGGCATGGGAGAATTTATGCCGTCTTGGAAAGTCTGATCGATGGATGCTTGACGCGGCTTCTTCGCCAACTTCGGGCGACCTGCACGCTCGGCGTCAACGGAACTTAGCTTGAGCTTTGCTTCCTTCCAGACGAGCAAGCCCTTCCGTATGTGGTCGGGATGCAGTCCGAGGGTGTCGCAGATGTTTTCAAACGAGTAAAGCGCCTCGCTTTCTTTCTCTAGAAACCATTCCTCCGCTTCTTGAAATAGCTGCTTTCCGCGAGGGTTCCGTGCAAGGACGTACTTCTGGAAATATTCAACGGCATTTTCCAGGACCGCGAGCATGAGCCTTTCCTCGCCTTCGCGGATGCTCTTTTTGTAGACCGACTTCGATGAGTCCAATGTCGGCGGGGTCCAGCGAAATCCATCCGTCGGTCACCATGCCGTCTTTCAGCGTAGGCTTTTTTCAGCATGATCTAGCCCCGGCTCTTTGCGCCGTAAAAGCACGATGCCGAGGACGATGAGACACGACCCAATTAGCAGAAGAATTTCAGGCAAGCGGCTACTCCCCCGATGGATGGGTAGAGCAAGCCGGAGACCGCTACGAAGAAGCTCTCAGAACTGCGGAGATCGGTAGAACTGGCTAAAAGAGTCGTGAGATGGCAAGAACCGCGATGCCTTGGCTTATTGGGAGAGAAATAGCAACGGGCGAATTAGCCCTCTACTGCGGTCAAGCAACGGATTCCGCTCTGCAAAAAATCTCTCGTGAATTCACTGGTTCTCACGAGATTCCCTATGCATCCTTGTTGGCACGATGTTCGCTAGGCTGACGAGACCTCAATGATGAAGCAAGGGAGTGATTTACGCAATGCGCCCAACTTACCCAGATCATACTGAAGCTCAACGGGGCGATCAGAGTCTAAAAGATCAAAACCGTTCCGTCGAGAGCGAAACTCTCACTGCCGCGCAACCCCACTCGGAAGAGAACCATCGGGCAAAATCGTGGCGCGCGATCCCCTATCGTGTGGTCCTCCTATCCTTTGTGTTTCTGGCAGCTTTGGCATGGACGCGGCACAATTTAAACGGGCGGGAGATTCCGGACTGGAAGCCGGTTCTTGCACTTGCGGATACGGCGCGAGAAAGAGGCGATCTCTATTACGCGAAGAATTTATATTTGCAAGTGGGGAGACTCGCAGCCTCGCGCGATGATTGGGCAGGTTTACTCGCAGCCGCCTGCGGGATCAAAAAACGGGACAGGGAAAGAGGTCGTTATTCAGCAACGAATATGCTTCTTCTTCGCGCTATGGTTGCAGCCGAAGCAAAGCAAAGTCGATCAGGGATGGCAGCGGTAGGCAAAAGCATTTTCAGCATTGGGGGAGGACAAAGTCGCCTCCATGGTCCTGTCGCGCATCCGAACGGATTGGGTTGATAAAACTGACGACTCGGCTGATGTAGCTTCGCCTGGCTGCGGGGACAATTAGTCTCATTTAGAGTCACGAAACGGCTGCAATCATTGCGCGGAAATTGCTTTCGCGGTTCCGGAACATTGGGATGGCCTCTTCGGATACGGATTCACTTGACCACGGGAGCAGCAAATTTGATTCAGTTGAGGGCGGGACGAGCTAACGAGCTTCGGAATATCGTCGGCTTAGTCGTGCTTCCGAACCAACACCCACGCGAGCCGATAACCACATTTCAGGCACCGTCCATTGATCGCCTGCACTGGCGTCTTGGCCTTCCGTTCGGGCACCACGATTTCCCAAATAGCCGTCACACTTGGGACAGGAGCGTTGGAGGTACTTGGCCACGGGACTATTGAATCACGTCGGAGATGTCAATCTCGGCATCCATGACTTCACGGAGTTTCCGCCCGTGGTTTCCTTTAGAGGCGTGGTTGTATACCGGCTCCGGCGCTCTTATCGAGCCGAATATCGTCCGCTCCTCACAGCCGATGTCAGAATTTTAGACCTACGCCGATACGTACCATAGTTTGTCCGGTGAAATTGACGTGCGCATCTATAACAATAGTTTCCAGAACCAAGTTGGACGGTCGTAGTAGACCCCTATCCCTACGTTGCGAATGTAGTTGCTCTTCGTCCGTATTGCCAGACTTATAAAGTCCATCGATAGTGATTCCATTGTTGTCGTCTAGGTGATGCCGCCACAGAATGTGTGCGTGTCTTAAGCCCACGTCAATCCTTATGCTGGTGAACGTTCTTCCCAGCCGAAGACCTTTCGGCCGTTAACGCGTCTGACTTTGGGCCGGGTGGGGTTTTATCGACGGCTGCTGAATTGAGCCATGACCTGGAAGCAGCGTCCAGTTGACTTCGTATCCGCACTTAGCGAACGACCGCGTATGGATCTCACGTTGCTTTGCTGGTTCCCGGATCACGACACCGAAGTAATTTCGGCACTTAGGACACGTGCGAGCCAGGTATACAGCCATCGTCAATCAATGTAACTCTTCTTTGCCCTTATTGTGATAGCTCCTTGCCGTTTCTTCCTTGGATAATCACAGGCACGTCTTGCGAGGGCAATATTAGCGAGCTGCGCAAAGGACGGAAGATCACCCTCGAGATTTCAGCGGAAGTCTTGGCAAGATCACTTTAACTCTGAAAGTAGCCGTGAGACGGGTCACGCCATTGTGAAGGCACCTATAATCAGCGCCGTGGGTAAGGGGGCAAGGTCGCTTATCAATCCAGTCAGCTCCAATCCGACAAAAAATGATGGACTAAAAACTTGAAATGGCCTGCCGGTTGCAGGAGATAAAGCAGTTGCGACACCGACCCAACCACCCTGCAAGGAGGCCACTCCAAGTGAGATTAAGTAGAGCGGATTTTCATTCAGCGTGCAAGAGTTTTTTCAAGATTGAATTTGCTTCCCAGGACATCACGGCCTTTGGAGGACTGGAGTTGCTCGGGCGTTACTTTCGGCTGATCGAGCTTCATCGTCGGGTGCAGTCGGTATTTGTCCGTAATGGCATAGGAGGAGACTACCGGGCCATCGACATGATCCTGGTGATTGTGGTTTTGATGTTGGTCGGTGGCCGAAGGCTCGATCATCTGAACTATGTTTGTGAAGATCCTCTGGTGAAGCGGTTTTGTGGTTTGCTGCGTTTGCCCCGAGAACGTAGTGTGGCCCGTTGGCTGAAGCGCTTTACCCACAGCTCGCTTCAGGCTTTGGTGGAGACTCAACAGCCAAATCGTGTGCGATGCTATTGAGCAGCAGAAGCTCGGACGTTTAACGTTCGATATTGACGGCAGCGTGATTACCACGGGGGCCAAGGTGTCGTGGGCGTTTCGGGGCTTTAATCCGCATCATCGTAAAGATCCCTCCTACTATCCCATCCTGGCTCATCTGGCTCAGACCGGACATATCCTGAGAGTCAAGAATCGGCCCGGCAACGTCCATGACTCCAAGGGGGCGGTGGGTTTTGTGCGCGATCTCATCGACGATGTGAGAAGGCGGTTGGGAAGAGCCCTGTTGTTAGAGTTTCGCATGGACGGGGCCTTTTTCCAGCGCGAGATGATCGATTTGTTGGAGAGAAAAGGAGCGGGGTACGCCATCAAAGTGCCATTCTTTAAGTGGTTGGGCTTGTTGCCCCTGATTCGAGAACACCAGCGCTGGCAGGCGCTCAGAGAAGGCATGGGATGCTTTGAGCTCTCGCTCCCCATTGCCGCCTGGCAAAAAACTCTCCGCGTGGTGGTCTACCGAAAGCCTGTGCATCACGAAACGAAAAAGAACTACCAGCTCGACCTGTTTGACCCTGACGACGGTTATTTTGAGTACTCAGCCGTGAGCACCAACTTAACCCTCAATGCCGCAGCGCTGTGGGATTTTATGGCTGGCCGCGGAGCGCAAGAAAAACCTTCGCTGAACTGAAAGGCGAATGGGCCTTGGATGTCGTTCCGACTCATCACTACGGGGCCAACTCGGCTTGGCAGCAAATCACTATACTGGGACATAACTTGATAAGAAACTTTCAGCTTCAGACCATGGCTACCCCAAAGCCAAGATCGCGTAAACGGACTTACCGGTTTTTCCTGCAAAGTCTGAAAACGCTGCGTTTTAAGTTCATTCACCAACCGGCTCGGATTGTCAGACCTCAAGGCTGTTCCGTTTTACGATTCTCGGTGGCTCAGCCCGTCCAGACACTGATTCAAATGATCGATCAAAAACTCAAATCAGCCGCGTGATTGGAAGAAATTTATTGTCAGTTTAGGGTTAGCAGGAGGACACTTATAAACCACATCCTTTGCCGAAACGCTTCTGATCCAGTGGTAAAGTCGAGATCGATAAAGATAAGCCATGAAAACAATGACACCAGAAATCGCAGCTATAACAATGGCTATGTCTCGTATTGCCTGCTCCCGATAGTCGCTCCTTGTATTGTAAGGCAGATACGTCCCAGGCATTCGGCCAAGGGGTTGATACAACCAAGAAGAGTACTAAGATTCATGCCAGTCAGACCTAAGATATAGCAGAGATAATCTTTCGGGAATCCTGGTACAACGAAAAGAGAAAGGAGATTACTGCTCCTGCATTACTTGTGAGGAAGTGGAATTTTTCTAGTACACTTTTGGCAACAAACTTCTTCTACCAGAGGCCTTCCAAAGAGGCTCGCAAGCTCAAAAGCGATCCAGGAACCTAATGTGAGTCCCAAAGTTGAAAATAGAAACCCGAAATTAACTCCATAAACATACCCCTCCTATTATCCCAGTCAACTCACCGGGAATAGGCGAAATCACAACTTGCAGTGCCTGCAGCAACATAAAAACCGCAGCCGACCAAGGACCGAGAGAAATCAGAAATCTCGCTAATCGTCTTCCTGCGAGTATAGAATTTTCCTAGATCGCTCTCCCAAGGTCCCAACAGGCTAAATGGCCGTGGGCCGTAAAAGCTGAATAGGAAGATGAGAGCAATAAAAAGAGAAAACATTACCCCCTTACCTAAAACCTTTGTTGCTTTGTGGTCATTTAGAGATGCCTAGTATCAGTGGGCGATTGGCTTTCACAACATTACAACCTTGACACTTTCATCTTGTCCGATATTCATCGGCTACCGCTACAATCTACCGCTTCTCTCGTAGTTTTTCCTTTTTCCACTGATTTTGTCACAAAATGTAATCTTCAGGAAATATTCCAGCAAGATTTCTCAATTAGTGTTGCTTACCAATTGGTCGTAGTATGTTGTGCCGTAGTCTGGCGCACGGACGCCATATTTTAGATCTCAAAGATGAAATGGGCTGTTGTTGGTCTGGCTCTTGTTATGGTCGTCGTGCTCGGCGTGTTAATGGTGCATCGGGCGGCATTTTCGACGGAGCTAAATTCCGATTTCATGACTTATCGAGCGGCTGGTTGGGCGGTATTGACCGGCAGTGACATTTACGAAGCGCAAAACTCACGTGGCTGGCCATATGTTTACCCTCCGCCGTTTGCGATTCTGATGACGCCATTTGCGGAGATGAGTGCTTTCACGCGGATCGATCATTTGGTATTTGCTGTCGGTGATCCTGGTCATTTCCTCCGTGCAAATGTGTGACGATGGTACGTGCCTTAGGGCAGTTCCGGCCGGAACCCATTCTGGTTGTACGTGCTGTCGTTCGGAATGGTGTTGTTGTGGGTGGGGCAAGGAGCCGTCGAAGGGCAGGCGACAATCTTGACGTTATGGTTATTGATGGTCGCGCTGTATCGGTCGCAGCGAGGGAGCGATATTTCCGGTGGGACGGCGTTGGCGTGGGCCGGGTTACTGAAGGCGTTCCCGCTGGCGTTGCTGGCCTATTTCACGTGGAAAAACGCTGGCGGTTGGTGGGGGCAACGATGACAGCACTGATCATTGGAGGGATTGCGTTGCCATCATTGGTTTATGGTTGGCAGCGAAATCTAACGTATTGGCAGGAGTGGGCTGTGGCCGTTGCCCAGCCGTCTCTGGGAGTTGAGACGCTCCGTCTGCAAAGCAAAGTCAACGACCGTGTCCTCAGTCCAGACAACCCGCGAAATCAAGCCATGCACGCAGTGTTGTGGCGTTTAGGGCAGAAAACCAGACGCGCTTCCTGACGGCAGCTATTGGTTTGATGATGGCGTTGGCGATGTTGGTAGTTGACCGACGACCACAACCGCAGCAGGATCTCCTCATCGCAGCCGCGTGGTTAGCGTGGATCCTTGTGATCGCACCGGTTTCGCATTTCGACTCATCATATGCTAGCGCTGTTGCCAATGAGCGTGTTGGCGTACTTTGGCGCTGGTAAAAACTGACTTGCTTGTCACGACCTTGGCGCGCGTCACGTTGATTGTGTATCTGTTGGCAAGCGTTTGCACGCTGGCCTCCCTCCCTTGCAGTATATCGGACTGTTATGTTGGACGACACTGGGGCTGTGGGCGGTGTTACTATTTGTCGCGGCTCGGTTACGACACGCACCGGGAGGCCTTGACCACAGCGGAAACCCCGACATGATTGGAGTCGTTTAGTGGTGACATTCAACCTGAGATTGAACTGAACAGCGCGTCTTCAGTCTAATTTAGTTGATGGAGAAATCAGTTCCAGTTAGAAGCTTAACCGCGTGTTGGGCGGTGCCCCGCTGTTTGGTCTAGCTATCGCCTCACGTCATGCGTGTGCCTTTCACTTCGCCCTGGGTGACCTCGGGCTTGCCCAGCAACCCGGCCAAATGTTCCTGGACATAGGCCGCTGCGAGGCGGACCGACTCCTCCGCCCCAGCTTTATCATTAAAGATACCCATGGAGGCCCCCACACCGTCCCCCGTATCCAGCCAATGATATGCCACAAAGCCGGGCGTTTTGCGGAGGAGCGGGATGAAGCTCTCCTAATGTGGCGACTTATCTCTTCACTCGATTTCGGATCGAACTGGTATCGACGTATCACTGCGTACATGGTTGACCTCCTATGACGAAACAAGCTGTTAGTGATTTGACCGACCATTTATAGGTAACAGCATTTTTCCAAAAGGCCCTCCTTTCCTACCGTTCAGGGCTTCGCGCGCTTGAACGTGATGAGGACATACCCGGACCCACTCTTTGCCTCGAACGCGGCGGGCCGGCCCTTGTCCAGGTTCGGTGCGTTGTCGCACGTCGTCAGCGTGTCGCCGTCCACGGCATAGATCCCCTTCCACGCCTTCCCCTTGAGGGCCCCTTCCGTATGCTCGAAGTCAATGGCCGCCGGCTTCGCGCTCGGGTCCACCCGGACGGTTCCCGCGTAGAGGGGCTTGCCGTCCTTGGACTGGATCTGGAAGCGGTTGCCGGTAAAGGAGAGCCGATGTCCGACAACGTCATCGGCTGCTTTGCCGTCGCGTTCCGCCTTTGTTGCAGTCCAGGTCCCTTGCAGTTTCTTTTGGGCTTCCTCGGCCAGCTGCGCGAAGGCGAGATGGACCGAAGCGAGAGCCAAACCAACCAGTAAAATGATGATGGATTTAATAGGCGTATACCCGCCTGTTTACTGCGGTTCATTGCCGGTTGTCCAGCACCTTTTCCTTGCCCCCTTGTTCATCGGATATGGCATAGCTGGCAGCGGTGGCACTAATATCCTTCCTGTCCCTTCTCGCGCTTGCCGTCTTGCCCCTTCCCGCTTTGGCCTGGAACATCCCCGGCCATATGCTCTCGGCTGCCATCGCTTTCAGGTCCTTCCGAGAACCCGCCGACCATCGACAAAGTAAAAACAGTTTTGGAGAAGCATCCCTGATACACCCACCAATGGCACGAGAGGTTACGTATTGTGTGGCAGCACCCTAATCAGTCAGTATTACTGACCAGAATATTAGCGATTCGGAAAAATCACAGCTCCGCAAGATTTACCTTTTGGATTAAGGAAGTTGTCAATCAATTTTTCGTTCGCGTTCATCCCAATATAGCTGGTCAGTGTAGAGAGCAATACGTAACTGAACGAAGTAATACAAT
>ERZ1370068.731-contig-10669_pt1 | contig 47615 bp, 75 predicted proteins | sample MGYA00561227_ERZ1370068 | MGnify/ENA primary metagenome ERZ1370068 (study PRJEB38410, sample SAMEA6850437) | metagenome | study: Metagenomic assessment of the ecological functions of the soil: analysis of the soil microbiota associated with the... | reverse complement strand
TCGATGCTGGTTCAGTTACGCAATGTTGCTTTGGTATGCTGCAGCGAATCAGGCAGCTCCCACTGACGGCGATGCGCTTTTCAATCTGGCAGCCCTGACAAATGGCTGGAGAGGGATTCTGCTCTCACCGCTATATGGCGGCATCTTTGCCTGTTTGCTTTCATTTTGTTTGCCGCCGGGATTTTGAACGGCTCGGTGTTTCCACAATCGTGACTCCGTCAAGGATGTCTTCTCAAGCGGCGGCGTCATCGTCGCCGGCGCCGCGGCCCGCGTCGTCACCGCAGGCAGCCGCAGTATCCCCGACAGCCCCAAAGACTAAATACTGTCGCCGGTGGTGGCGACCCGAATCTCCGGCCCAGGAGCCTGATGTCGCGACGGCGCCTTCGCAGTCACCTTCACCGACCCCAAGCGTGGCGCCAACTGCAACCGGAAAAGCTCAAAGCAGGAATCCACTCAACATAAAGATGGCAGCCGCTCAGGGCGAAACCAAACCTGACCCGCCGCCACCAAGGGACACAGACGTTTTACAGATAAAGGATTTCCTGAGAAAGACCGGACCGGCAAGCGGCATCGCTTACGCGCTGCTGATCATTTGGTCTTTTCTGGCGGGTTTCGCCGAACGGCTCGTTCCCGACACACTCAACCGTCTGGTGCAAAAGAATATTGCGATGTTCAGGAGGCTGACGAGTTGAAGTGGCAACGGGCGTCCGCCCGTAGAAATCACGCGCAAGATGCGCGTGCCACTAACTCGACTGAGGTGCTTCAAAGTGAGTTCCAGCTCGGGATACTGAAACACAAACCCAGCGCTTAGCAGTTTCTTCGGAATCACCTTCTGACTGCGCCAGCAACATTTCATCAGCCATCTCGCCAAACGCGAGTCGAGCGGCAAACGGCGGCATCGCCAGCGCCGTGGGACGATTCAGCACATGACCCAGCGTTTTGGTGAACTCTTCGTTGGTCACCGGATTGGGCGAAACGATATTCAACGCGCCGCTAATTGACGCATCTTCGATCGCCAGCTTAATCGCCTGAATCGCGTCTTCGATGGCGATCCAGCTGATGAATTGCCTGCCCGATCCTACCTTCCCACCCATTCCCATCTTGAAAGGCGTCAGAAGTTTGGCGAGCATGCCGCCTTCGCGGGCGAGAATTGGTCCAAAGCGAAGATGGACGACGCGGATGCCGGCCTCGATCGCCGGCTCGGTGGCTTCTTCCCATTCACGGCAGACACCGGCGAGAAAACCGCCGCCCGATTCACTCTGCTCATCGAGCGTTTCGTCATCACGATCGCCATAGATTCCGGTGGCTGAGGCGCAAACGAACGACCCGCGGTTTCGGCGCCAGCTTGGCAATCGCTTCGCTCAACAGATGCGTTCCATTGAATCCGGCTCGTCACGAATCTTTCGCTTTTGATCGTCAGTCCAACGTCCACCGGCGATGTTCTCACCCGCGAGGTTGATGATCGTGTCAAAGCCTGCTAAACTATCCTGGACTCAACTCGTCCTGATTTGGGTGCCATTCAAGCTCGCCGGCTTTCGGCTTTGAGCGAACCAGGCGCGTGATCTGCGCACCCATCGATTTCAGAACTGGAATCAAGGCAGAGCCCACCAGACCCGCTGGCTCCGGCAATCGCCACCTTCATTTTGACTAAGCGTCCTCCGGTTGTACGCGTTGGCAAAAACATTGCCAAGAATCCTAACTCACCGGGGCGCAGAATGCACTCTGATCTTTCGTTGTATTCGACAAAAAACTCTGTAGAATTCGCGCGCCGTTCTGGACGACAGTACCCGTGCAGCGACATAAGAATAGCTATACTTGATTCTCGTCCGTGCGCGGTTGTCTTGTGCGCGGACGGGTTGCGCCGCGGCCGCACTAATCGACCGGTCTCCGGCGCATCACTAACACATCTGAAGAAGCAATCAACATCAATCCGTCGATCAGTGGCGACGGGCGGATCGTAGCTTTTGAATCAACCGAAGATCTCGCCGCTGCCGGCGGCACGGATCATTTTCGCGCGATTCGCGCCGACGTCGACGCCGACCCGCGCAACCTTTCTCACAAATGGGCAGGCACGCGCGCAGTGTCGCCGGCCGTTTCGCAGGACGGATCGCGCATCGCCTTCGCCGCCAGGGACGATCCGCTGGGAACTCAACCCGGACGGCAACTCTGAAATCTTTCTCTTCGATGGTTCGAGGTTAAGCCAGGTGACGAACACTTCACCCGGCAGACTCTGGCTAATCGGATCACGAACGGAAACTTTCAGCCGTCGATTTCGGATGATGGGCGCTTTCATCGCCTTCTCTTCAAACCGCGATTCTGGCGGGTCAGAACTGTGGATGGGAATCTCGAGATCTTTGTCTTCGATTCACTGTCCGCGAGTTTCACTCAGCTTACACAACTCAGTCCGGTATCGTCGGATTCACAGACGCCAAGATCAGCGGGAACGGCAACTTGGTCGCGTACATCCGCGACAGCGCAGCTACGCCCGGGACTAGCCGGGATTTGATTGAGCAACCGCGGACTCGGCGGCAGCGCCACCGTGCTCGCGTCTGACGGTGCCGTCGCTGGCGGTGACTTATGGCCGCGCCATCAGCGATGATGGAACGCGCGTCGTTTATGCCAGCCAGACCGCGACGAACACCACGCAGGTGTTTCTTTATGACGGTCGCGGCGCAGCGCGGCGTCCGCCAGATTACCTCACTCGGCGCGCGCGTCACAGAAGTTCCTCTGCATCCGTCGATCAGCGGTGATGGATCGCGCATCTCATTCGCGACGCGGCGCAACGTGAACGGCGGAAATTCTGACGGCAGCGTGGAACTCTACCTTTACGATCTTCCGACCGCGACGTTTTTCAAAGATTACCAATGCGCCTGCGAGCGCCGCCGCGGACGTTGTTTCTTCTTTGAATGATGACGGCTCGGTCGTCGCTTTTAATTTTCCGCGCGTGCTGTCGGGCGCGGTGACCAACAGCGAACTGGCGAACGATTCTGAGATCTATATTTCAACCACGCAGCCGCGGCCCAGCTTTGGCGCACTGACCATTCTGAATGGCGCATCGCTGGGCAACGAACCGGCAACGACGAAGCGCCGTCGCTCCGGACAGCATCGCCGTTGCCGCGCGGAGGCCTGCTCGCGAATTCGACGCAACAAGCTCAGCCGTCTGGCTAACGGCACTTTTCCCACGCAACGTCGGCGGCACCACCGTCACAGTGAATGGCCGGCCGGCGCAAATCTTCTTTGTCTCACCGAGCCAGGTTAATTTTTGGTGCCGCCCCAGACTGAGCTCGGGACCGCGGACGTCATCGTTACGAACTCTGAGGGCTTCCTCACGCGGCAGCGTGGCAGCGTACATGCGGTTCGATCAGCGCCCGGCGTGTTTACGAAAGCGGGGACGGGATCGGCGAGGCGCTCGCGCTCAACAGCGACACTTTACAGGAAGGCTCCTTTCGATCCGAGCGACGGAAAACTGCGCCTGACGATCTTTGCTACGGGTGCGCGCAACGCGACCGCAGCTCTCAGTAACCATCGGCGGACCAGTGATCGGTCGCCCGAGCTTGGTACTGGCGTCTCCCGAGATGCCGCGGCCTTGACGAAATACACCTCAAGGCGCCCGCAAGTCTGAAAGGCGCCGGCGTCGTCAACGTTTCGGCGGGGCGACAGCCGCGATGGCCAATCCAGTGCAGCACGCGCTTCGTCGGCGGCGAACTTTTGATCAACGAAGTACTGGCTCGATCCGCCCGGCGCCGCTGCCGACTGATTCGATCGGCGACGCCAATCACGACGGCGTGCGTAGCTCGAGCGACGACGAGTTTGTCGAATTGGTTAACTCCACTTCGCATGACCTCGACATCAGCGGACTATCAGCTGCTGGCGCGAAGCTCAGGCGCGGCGGGCGACACTCTGCGCCACACGTTTGCCGCGGGCACGATCGTCGCCGCGCAAACCGCGGTAGTCATCTTTGGAGGCGGCGCCCCAATCCGTCAGATCCAGTTTTCGGCAGCGCGTTGGTCTTCGAAGGCCTCGACGGGCGGATTGTCCTTGAGCAACCCGGCGGAATTGTCACGTTGCGCGATAACTCAGGCGCGGTCGCAAACATTTTTGAGTACGGCGGCGCGACCGGCCTGAGCGCCGGATCAAACCAATCGCTGACGCGTTCGCCTGATATTAGCGGGCGCCTTTACGGGTCACGCCACTGCGCCGGGCCGTCAGGCAAGCTATTCAGTCCCGGCACGCGCGTTGACGGCACACCGTTCGCAGACAATTCCGATTACGAGGATTGATCTTGGTCCCGCCTCACCGTTGATCGATGCCGGCGCGAACCAGCAATTCACCGCGCGGGCTTTCGATGCTGCGAATCAGGAAGTCGCCGGCGTTATCTTCTTCTGGCAAACCAGCAACTCATCTGTCGCTACCATCGATCAAGCGGGACTGGCGACCAGCTTCGAGTCCCAGGCGTCACTCAAATCACCGCCAGCGGCCGCGGCGTTCAATCAGCGCCCGACACCTCTTGACCGTGCGGGCGGTGCAGCGTGTGCTCACGAGCGTCGAAGTGATGCCCGAACGTCGCCACCGATTCCGGCAACCGGCGCACAACAGTTCAACGCCAGAGGCCTGGATCAATTCGGCAAGCGAGATCGCCGGACTCACCTTCACCTGGGAATCCAGCGCTACGAACGTCGCCACGATCGATCAGAATGGTCTGGCCAACGGGCCTTGCCGCGGGACAATCAACGATCAAAGTCATTACGCCAAAACATCGAGCGGCACTGCTTTGCTAAACGTAACTACGCCCAACGCTGGTGGTGAACGAGGTGCTTGGCAGATCCGCCCGCGGGCAACGAGGGCGACGCCAATCACGATGGTACTGCGCGATGGCGCCCAGGATGAATTTGTCGAGTTGGTTAACGCGACGCAATGTCCGCGCTAAGTATTTCCGGTTGGACACCTCGTACGCACTCGACCACCAACTCCGCCGAAACTGTGCGACACACTTTCGCGGCCGACACATCGGTTCCCGCCGGCAACGCGATAGTTGTTTTTGGCGGCGGCACTTTCGACGCGGGCAAATCCGCCTGTTCGGCTGCGCGCAGGCGGTGAAGACTTCGTCCGCCGGCCTTTCGTTAACCAACGGCGGTCTTACCGTTTTGATTCGGGACGCGAGCGGAAATCTGGTTACCGAATTCTCGTACGGCGGTTCGACCGGCTTAAACGGAGGTAATGCTCAATCTCTGACACGTTCACCCCGACATCAACGGCAACTTTGTCCTCCATTCGACACCGGCCGCTGCCAGTGGCAGAAAATTCTCGCCCGGTCTGAAGTTGGACGGCACCCGTTCGGAGGTTGTCCGGGCCATCCTGCATCGGTCAGCGTTTCACCGTCATCGACCACCACCAGCGGGGGCAATCAGTTCAATTCACGGCGCAAGCCTTCGACCAGTTTGGCCGCGCTATGATCGGAGTGCCCATCACCTTTGCGTCGGACAACAACACCGTCGCGACAATCGATTCCACTACACCCAATCCAATAACCGGGGTATTTATCGCGAATATCCGCGCACTCAATCCGGGAACAGCTCACATAACAGCGTCAGCCAGTGACGGCGTCACCAACGCAGACGGCAACCAGGCAACGCTGACTGTCAACGGTCCGGCGCTTAGTATCGACGACGTCACTCTGAACGAAGGCAATTCCGGGATAACCACGTTCACTTTCAACGTGCGACTTTCCCAGGCTGCGCCCGCCGGCGGCGTCACGGTTGATTACGCTACGGCCGACGGCACAGCGACCGTCGCCGGCTCAGATTATCAATCGACGAATCGGGACACTATCGTTTGTTACAGGTGAGACCTCCAAAACGATAAGTGTTTCGATCAACGGCGATACTCTCGTGGAGCCCGATGAAGCCTTCGTAGTCAACCTGACGAACGTCACGGGTGGGGCGATCATCGGCGACAATCAGGGCACCGGCGCCATCCAAAACGACGACGCGGCGAATCTGTCTATCAGTCAGGTCTATCCGGGCGGAGGATTGTCAGCGGCGGCATACACAAATGATTTCATCGAGGATCTTCAATCGCGGCACGACGACTGTCGATTTTTCGATCACCCCTTATTCAGTACAGTTCCTCAGCACGACGGCCGCGACCTGGTCGAAGACGGATCTTGTTTCCGGAAGAGTTCTGCCCGGCCGCTACTTCCTGATTAAGGAAACATCCGGAGGCGCAAACGGCGCAACGCTGCCAACCGCCGATACGACCGGGACTCTGAACCTGACCAGCACAACTGCAGGCAAAGTTGCGTTGGTTTCGGGTGCGACGCTACTGACAGGTGTTTGTCCGGGAGACGATGGGACTTCGCCGTTCAATCCGGTTAACGCCAATATCGCAGACTTTGCCGGCTATGGCGGCACCTCGACAACCGCGAATCACTGTTATGAAGGAAGCGGCCCGGCGGCTTTCACTCTGAGCAACAACGCGTCTGCCGGCTATCGCAAAGCCGGCGGCTGTACGGATGGTAATAACAACACTGCGGACTTTTTCATTTCGACACCTTCACCGCGCAATTCAACCTCGCCCACGAACAACTGCTCTGGCGGCGTTGCGCCTAATCTTTCAATCGATGATGTACACGTTGTCGAGGGAAACAGCGGCACGACGACAGCCACCTTCACGGTCAGTCTTTCCGCGCCGGCCCAGGGCGCAGATGTGACCTTTGACATCGCTACGGCTGATGGGACTGCCACTGCCGCCAACAGTGACTTTGTCGCGAAGACATTGACCAAACAGATTATCCCCGCAGGTCAAACAGAATACACCTTCAGCGGTAACCGTCGAACGGCGATGTCACGATCGAAAACGATGAAGCCTTCCTGGTTAACGTCACCAACGTCCCGGCCGCGACCGTAATTGATGGCCAGGGCCAGGGAACGATCACCAACGACGACTTCCCTGCTCTGTCTGTCGACGACGTGTCGGCCACGGAAGGAGATGCTGCAACCAGGACGTTGACCTTCACAGTTAGCCCTGTCGGCTCCGGCTCCTGCCCCGGTAACATTCGACATCGCGACGCAGGACAATAGCGCCACGACGGCAGACAACGATTACGCTTCAAGTTCATTAACCGGACAAATGATCGCCGCAGGCCAGCAAACCTTCCAATTCAACGTGACCGTCAACGGCGATCTGAACATCGAGCCTGACGAAACTTTCTTCGTCAATGTCACAAACGTTACGCAACGCCACGGTCGCCGACGGACAGGGCCAGGGTACGATTCAAAACGACGACACGCCGGTTTTGAATATCAACGACGTCGCGTCGGCCGAAGGGGACAGCGGCACGACGACGTTTCACTTTTACCGTGACTTCGACGCTGCCGGCGCCGGCCGGCGGGATCACGTTTGATATTGCGACCGCGGACAATTCGGCAAAGGCTGGCAGCGATTACATCGCCCGCAGTCTGACCAACCAAACCATTGCAGACGGAAACACCACATACGGTTTCGACGTCACCGTTAATCGAGACACTGCTGGTCGAGCCGAACGAAACCTTCTTCGTCGAACGTGACCAATCGCTGGACCAACGCCGGCATCGGCGACGGACAGGGACTGGGAACAATTCAGAACGACGATGTAGCCAACCTGCTCGATTAGCCAGGTCTACGGCGGCGGAAACAACACCGGAGCCACCTACCAGAACGACTTTGTCGAGATATTCAATCGGGGTACGACGACGGTCGACTTTGCTTTGACACCGTATTCAGTTGCAATACGCCGGGGTCGGCTCGAACTTCGGCAGCAACAAGACAAACCTGACGACTGGCAGCATCGCTCCCGGCAAGTACTTCCTGCTAAAGGAATCAGGCGGGACTACGAACGGCGCGCCTTTGCCCACCGCCGACGCCACAGGTTCAATCAATTTGGGATCGACGGCAGGCAAAGTCGCCCTGGTGGCCGGGACCAACGCGCTGGACGGTTCAACTTGTCCGGGCGATGACGCCGTGCTCTCCGTTCAACGCCGAGCGACTTAACCGTCGTAGATCTGCTTGGTTACGGAAACACCGCCAATACCTCGGGTCATTGCTACGAAGGCGCCGCGCCCGCCGCTGCGCTCAGCAACACGACTGCTGATTTCCGCCGGGCCGGCGGTTGCACCGACACAAATGACAATTCGGCAGATGCGTTCACTTCGACGCCATTCCCGCGCAACTCCGCATCGGGCGGCAAACAACTGTGCCGGAGGCGCGACGCCAACCCTTTCAATCAATAACGTGACGGTGACGGAAGGAAACAGCGGCACGACCACTGCGACATTTACCGTCAGCCTGTCCGCTCCGTCACAAGGCGCAGACGTCGCCTTCGATATTGCCACCCAGGACAACACCGCTACGACCGCGAACAATGACTACGTGGCGAAGTCACTGACGAACCAGATCATTCCCGCGGGACAAACAACTTACAGCTTCACGTATCACAGATCAATGGAGACAACGCCGTCGAACCCGACGAGACGTTCTTCGTCAACGTTACTAATGCGTCCGGCGCGACGGTAACAAACGCGCACGGCATCGGGACAATCCAACACGACGACCTGCCGGCACTATCGATTGATGATCGTTTCGGCATTTGAGGGTGACGGCGGAACTAACACCTTCACCTTCCACGTCAGTCTGTCCGCCGCAGCGCCGGCGACTGTCACATTCGACATCGCTACTGCGGACAACTCAGCCACGACCGGCGGATAACGATTACGTGTCTCAAGCGCTAACGAATCAGACGATTGCTCAGGGCGGCACCTCTTATACTTTCGAGGTCACGGTCAATGGCGATCAAAACATCGAAGCATCCGAGACTTTTCTGGTTAACATTTCGAACGTCAATGGAGCAACCGTCAAGCGACGGGCAGGGCCAGGGCACAATTCAAAATGATGACAGCCCGATCCTGAGCATCAATAGTATCGCCATGCCCGAAGGCAATAGTGGCACCACTATTTTCACCTTTACCGTAACCTCGAACTTGCCTGCGCCCGCGAGTGGAATCGCCTTCGACATCGCCACGGCAAACAACACCGCCACCTCGGCCGGCGGCGACTATGTCGCAAACAGCGTAAACGGGGCTACGATTCCGCCAGGTCAAACCAGTTGCACCTTTGACGTCACGGTGAACAGCGACACATCGCCGGAACTGGATGAAACTTTCTTCGTCAACATCTCAAATCCATCCAGTGGGGCCGACGATATCGGGCAGCCAGGGCGTCGGCACAATTCAAAACGACGACGGCCCGATCATCGTCATCAGTCAGATTTATCCGGGCGGCGGACTGACCAACGCGACCTATACAAACGACTTTGTCGAGATCTTCAATCGCAGCGGAGACGCGATCGACTTCTCGGTCACGCCGTATTCGATTCAGTTCTTGAGCACCGCCGGATCGACCTGGACCAGAACAGATCTGACTTCCGGCACGATCGCTCCCGGAGGTTACTATCTGATCAGAGAATCAGGCGGCGCCAACGGCGCCGCGCTACCCGCGACAGACGCGAGCGGCAGCATTAATCTGACCAGCACGACGGCCGGCAAAGTTGCCCTGGTTGCGGGCACGGCGCTGCTCACAGGTAACTGCCCCGGCGATGACGGCCCGGCGCCTTTCAATCCGGCGAACGCTAACATCGTCGACTTCGTCGGATACGGCGGCACGGCGGCGACGGCCAAGCCATTGCTACGAAGGAACTGGCTCCGGCGGCGTTCACCTTCAGCAATAACACAATCGCCAGCCTTTAGAAAGTCCGGCGGCTGTATCGACACGAACGACAATTCAGCTGACCTCGTGACCGCTCCGCCAATGCCACGCAACACCAGTTGCGGTGATAAACGATTGCAGCACCGGCTTCCGCCCGGACATCTCGATTGCCGATCCGGCCGCGATAACTGAAGGCAACGGTGGAACCTCAACGCTTAACTTCACGGTTACTTTGTCGGCCCCGAATAACACACAGACGGTTACCGTAGATTTTTCAACTGCGGATGGCGCCGCCTCGGCCGGGAGCGATTATCAGGCTGCGAGCGGCACGGTCACCTTTAATCCCAGTGAAACCACAAAGACGATCCCGATTACCGTCAATGGTGATTTGCTTGACGAACCCAACGAAACATTTTTTGTGAATTTGTCGAACGCGACCAACGGCGCGATTCTGGACAATCGGGGGAGTGGGAACTATCAATGACAACGATCCGGCGCCGGCGCTCTCGATCAACGATCAGCCCAACATAACGGAAGGCGATAGCGGAACCAGCGTCATCAACTTTACAGTCACTCTTTCCGCGGCCAGCGGACAAACGGTGACGGTCGATTTTGCAACTGCGAATGCAACGGCCACGGCTGGAACCGATTATGTCGCGACGAGCGGCACGCTGATTTTCAATCCAGGAGACACAGCCAAATCAATCCCTTTGACGATTAACGGAGACGCAACCGACGAGACCGATGAAATATTTTTCGTCAACCTCAGCAACGTATCGCCAACCGCCACAATTTCTGACAGTCAGGGCCAGGGCACAATAAAGAATGATGACGCAGCCATGAGTGCCGATCTGTCTCTCACAAAGACGGCTTCAAGCTCAATAGTCGTCCCCGGCAACAACATCAATTACACGATCACCCTTCAGAATCTCGGCCCCGATTCGTCATCGGGGCAATGCTTGACGGACACGATACCGGCCACACACAACCTTTCAATCGATTACGCCGCCGCCTGGTTGGACTTGTATGACACCGGCGATCAACGACACTGGAAATATCAACTGCTCAAAGGCGGCTGCCTTCATGGTCAGCACGGTTTCATTTCCTTTGACTGTAAACGTGAATGCGGGCACACCGGTGGGCACACAGATCATCAACACTGCGCAGGTCACCAGCGCCGGCACGGATTCAAACAGCGTGAATAACTCTGCGACGGCGACCGTGAATGTCGTGGCGGCTAACTCCGCTGATTTGGCAATTACGACCACGGACTCGACGGACCCGGTAGCCATCGGCAACAATCTGAACTACACGATCGTGCTCACGAATAACGGCCCGATGACCGCGGCGAATCCGAGCTTTGTGGATAGTCTGCCCGCTGAGGTGAACTTCAGATCATTATCGGCGCCGCCAGGATGGACCTGCGTGACTCCGGCAATGGGCGGAAGTGGATCAATCAATTGTTCATCCGGCACGTCCATCAGCGTCAACGGAACTGCGACGTTTGGGTTAGTCGTACGGGTGAATCCTACAGTCGCCGATGCCACGGTGATATCGAACACTGTTAACGCAACCACCACGACCACCGACTCGGTTTCGACCAACAATTCGGCTACGTCGCAGACGACGGCTAAAGCACCACAATTAGTGATCACTCAAATTTATCCAGGCGGTGGTAATAGCGGCGCGACTTATACAAATGACTTCATCGAAATCTTTAATCGCGGGACGACGACTGTGGACTTCGCGTTGACCAACTATTCGGTGCAATACGAAAGCGCGGCGGGCGCGAGCTGGAGCAAGACCGACATAACGTCGGGCACGCTGGCGCCAGGCCAGTACTTCCTGATTCGGGAAGCGGGAGGCGCCAATGGCGCGGCATTGCCGGCTCCGGACGCGACCGGCAGTATCAATCTCACGGCAAGTGGCCCGGCAAAGATCGCCCTGGTCGCCGGCACAACACTGCTTACCAGCGCCTGTCCGGGCGATGACGGTACCCAACCTTTCAATCCCAACAACGCCTCGATTGTGGATTTCACCGGCTATGCGGGAACAGCCGCAACTTCGGGACATTGCTATTTGGGGAGTGGTCCGGCGCCGTTTTCCACCAGCACGAACCCGAATGCCAGATCGACGATTCGCACCGCCGCCGCCGTTTGTACGGCGAGCATCAACAACGCCGCCGACTTTACCAATCCGACGAGTGCGCCGTTGGCGCGCAATACAGCTACGACCCTGAGTCCGTGTCCATAGTGACGGGGATTAAGCGGGTTATTAGGTAGTGGGCTAAATCTGTGTTGCTGAATGAGCTCATAGTTCTTCCAGTGCCGGACAACGACCACGACCCTGGAAAATTCTGAACCGGTACATTGTGTGCTGGGACGCTCAGGCGAGAAGATCTTTGGCCACGCTTACCCAGCCCTTCGAAAAGCGTTGGTAGCGACGGTTCACGACTTCCTTCCCTACTGAACGCCAACGCTGAAATTTCGGGACCGGCAGGTGTGCTCTTTTATGCAAAAACACAATCTTTTCGCGCAATAGCCTTTCTTTATCCTGGCTGAGGCCGTACGCCGTAAGGCGTTCGAATGCTTCGTTGATCTGATTGGCCTGCCTAACGTAACAAGCGCGATCGATTTTCGAAGAAGTCATGATCTCGTGCCAGGTACTGGTCTTGTCCACGCCACACTGTTGGGCCGAATGTCGCCGGTATTTCAGCAGCGGCCGGTTGATGAAATCGATTTCGCCGGCGGCCGCAATGAGTAACACAATCCATCCATCGTGAATCAACGGACCATCGCCGGAAATCGGCAAGACCAGTTCCTTAAGGTTTGCGCGGAATGCCACCGTCATGCCCCAAACCAGGTTCTCGCGCAACTGAACATCAAGCGCCCGGCCGCTTTTTACCAATCTTTGCTTTCGACCGTTGAAATCAAACCGGTCAAACAATGTCTCGTCAAAAGGCCTGAGCGTTTCATCGACGAGCTCGGCGTTCGAGAAGACCAGCGAGAGCTGAGGCTTTGCTTCAAAAATGCGCTCGACTGATTCGAGCTTGTCGCTGTGCCAGACGTCATCCTGATCGCTGAGGAGGATCACATCGCCGCGGCAAAGACTTATGGCTTTTTCGAAGTTCTTAGCGGTGCCCAGGTTTGATTCGTTGACTGAAAGGCGCACCGGAAAACCGGCGGTGGCCGCAAACTCTTCGATCAACCTGAGCGTATCGTCAGTCGACTGATCGTCCGAAATAACCAGCTCATCGGGTGTCCGTGTCTGGGCAGCAATACTCTCGAGCTGCTCTTTTAGATAAACAGCGCCGTTATAAGTGCACAGGGCTATTGAGAGATTCATTGATCTTTGGGTGGCAAACTCTTCTCTCGATGTAATTCTCCCACCTAAAAATACTTTCCAGCCAGCAGAACAGATTTAGCCCACTACCGGCTATTACTGGGACCGCGGGCGCCCTCGCCCGCATTGAGCGCGCAGCGCGAACAGTATTCTCGCAATACAAGCGCTCAAGAAAATCTGAACGGCCCGCCCTTCAACTTTGGGTGTCCAATTGTGTCTAGATAAAGGATGTTCGCGCTGCGCGCTCAATGCGAGCGAAGGCGCCCGCGGTCCCAGTATTGACGGGCTCGCTTCCAGCGATTAGCTAGCGCACCACTCCGGTCAAGGGACTCGAGGCACTGGCGTAGAGCCGCTTCGACATTCGGCCTGACAAATAAGCCAGACGGCCGGCTTCAATCGCCAGCTTCATCGCCTGGGCCATCTTGCCTGAGTCACTCCGCTTCCGCGATGGCTGTGTTCATCAGCACGGCATCGGCGCCCAGTTCCATCGCGATGGCCGCGTCGCTCGCCGTCCCGACGCCGGCATCGACGATGATCGTCGCGTCGGGAAGTTGCTCGCGCATGATGCGCAGGTTGGCAGGATTCTGCACGCCCAGGCCTGAACCAATTGGAGCGGCCAGCGGCATCACCGCGGGACATCCGGCATCGAGCAGCTTTTTCGCCATGATCAAATCGTCGGTGAAGTAAGGCAGCACGATAAAGCCTTCTTTGACCAGAGTGCGCGCCGCTTCGAGCGTCTGTTCATTGTCCGGGAAACAAGCGTCGTCTGGTCGCCGATTACTTCCAGCTTGATCCAATCCGTTTCCAAAGCCTCGCGCGGCCAGACGCGCGGTGCGCAAAGCTTCCTCGGCCGAATAGCAGCCGGCCGTGTTCGGCAGAATTTGCAAAGACGGATCCAGGTGATCGAGAAACGATTCGGTGCTGCGATCGAGCGGCACGCGGCGCACGGCCACGGTAACCATCTCGGCGCCGGAAGCCCGGTGCGCTGCTTTCATTTCGTCGTAACTGCGGTACTTTCCGGTGCCGATGATCAGCCGCGAATTGAAATGCGCGACCGCGCGATTTCAAATCGATCGGTTAATGCGGCAACTGCTGTTGACATGAACCACTTCCCTTCTCAAAGACTAATACGACTCTACACCGGCCAAAACCAGAAATTGGAAATCCGCAGAGTCCTCTGGCAAACAATAGCTCGCCCGTCACCCACGCCGCCCACGAAGTGAACGATCTCGATCCGATCACCTTCTGCTCAGGATCGTGTTGGCCCATTCGGTGCGGCGCGCGACATTCCGATTCAACTCGATTGCGATTCGCACCGGCGGCAGGGATAGTCTCTGGACCAGATCTTCCAGACTCGATCCGTCCGGCTAATTCCTGGCTCTCTCCGTTTACCTGAATGCGCAAGTTTGTTCCGCCGGTTTAGGACTTTGACGGCAAGACGATTTTTCGCAGTTCGGCCACTTCCCCATTCGCCTCAGCCCGAATCAGAACCGCGGCCCGGCCGGTTGTGAAATCGGGCAGCGATATCAAAACCGCCACCGCTCCGCGACCGTCCGTAGTCGCAAACGTGGCTTGCGGCGGAAAGTTAGTGCCTAGTGTTTTTACGGTGACGTTGGCGTCCGGCACGCGTTCTTTGCCGCTGGGACCGCGGCGCATCACATTCAGTCGCAAAGTCACCGAACGCCCGCCGCGCAGTTCCTGCCGGCCCGACAACATCACGGTCAAGCCGGTCTTGCCCGATCCTTCGTCCGAAATTGAAAAGCGATCCCCGGCGCCCTCGGGTTCCGCGGCCGGTTCGGTTCTCGATGACCGCAGGTGGTTCCGTTTCAATCACCGCGGGCGGTTCGGTTTCAATGACTTCTTCGCTCGGCTGTGTCAACCGTGACGGCGCGCTTCTTCCTCAACCTGCACTGCGGCCGGCGGAGAGTCTCTCGCTGCCAACTGTTTCAGTTCGTCAATTCGGCCCGCATGAACCGCCGCGCAAATCAATTTGTGCTGACGCTGCAAGCTGGCGGCCAGGACGGCTTCATCAAACCCGCGCGCAACCAGATCGTCGTACGGCGAACGCTTACTCGCCAGAATCGCGCCGCCGGAATAAACCAGCGAAAGAATTATCGGCGTGTCCAAACCTTTATCTTCGGTTTGGACGTGATAGACGACACCGTCGAATTCGACGTCAGTGTTGTAACCGGTGATCACTTTGATTCAGACCCTTTGTCGCAGGTTTCCGGGCGAAGCAGTTCCGAAAGGCAACTCGAACGTTAGCACATCGATTTTTCGACGGTCAATCAATCAATTTTGTCAGCCTGATTGAGAAGCCGATCCGCTTGACACCCTTAATCGTTCGCCTACGATCACGCTTGTACAATGATTCTCAAGCAAAGGCGGCCAGGGGCCAAGCGCTAAGAGCAAAGGGTTTCGAGCCCTGACTCTTAGCTCTTAGCACTTTGCTCTTGATGCGGTCAACCTATGAGTTTCAATCTCACTGACTATCTTCCGATCGTGCTGATGTTCATCGTCGCGGCAGGTTTTGCCGTGACGTTTATCGGCCTCTCGCAATTGGTCGGACAAAGGAAGCGGACCCGGACCAAACTCATGCCTTATGAGTGTGGCAAGGATCCGGTGGGGTCGGCGCGCGAAAGATTCTCGGTCAAGTTTTATCTGATCGCGATGATCTTCATCCTGTTCGACATTGAAGTCATCTTTCTGGTGCCCTGGGCCGTGGTGTTCAGGCGGCTGTCAACTCCGGAATACGGCCTCAGCAATCTGGTTTTCTTTGAGATGATTCTGTTCATCGCCTTGCTGGCCGCGGGTCTGGTTTATGTGATCAAGAAAGGCGCGTTCGATTGGAGCGAGAGCGCCCGCCGCGAGGCCGAGGCTGAAGGTCAGATTGTTGGAAGCGCGGGAAGCAGGTCAATAAGCGAAAGGCTGCTTAACTCGAAAGGACGCAAGCTCAACAGCTTGCGCGAACATCAAATGGGACTTGAGAACGTAATCGGCGAGAGTTTGCCTGAGATTCTGGTGGCGCCGCTTGATGCGCTGATCAACTGGGCGCGCAAGTCGTCGCTGTGGCCGGCGACGTTCGGTCTGGCCTGCTGTGCGATTGAGATGATGAATGCGACCAGCGGCCGGAACGACCTGGCCCGGTTTGGATCTGAAGTGTTTCGGGCTTCGCCACGCCAGGCGGACGTAATGATCGTCTCGGGCCGCGTGTCGCGCAAGATGGCCCCGGTTTTGCGCCGCATCTACGATCAGATGCCCGAACCGAAGTGGGTAATCTCGATGGGCGCGTGTGCGACTTCGGGCGGCGTTTTCGACAACTACGCCATCGTCCAGGGAGTCGACAAGATCGTTCCCGTCGATGTCTACATTCCGGGTTGTCCGCCGCGGCCGGAGATGTTGATTCACGCGGTCACGATGCTGCAGGACAAGGTGATGAAGGAATCGATTCGCGATCGGCGGGATGCTCCTGATGAAGAAGCCAGAGAAGCAATTACGCCGGGAACGTTGCCGGTCACTGATGGTTCGACTCTGCGTGAGCCGCCGGTGTCGAAGCCTTACACAATCGCTTCGAGGCATGAGAAACGACGGTCGTTTTGAGAAGGATTTCAGATTTCAGATCTGAGATCTGAGATCTGAAATTTGAGATCTCGAGACTGGTTAGATGGAACAACAGAATCCGCAAGCAGCCGATCTGGAAAATCAATCGAACTCTAATCAGGAAGGCATAACGCCGTCGCTGTTTGCGGCGGCGTTACAGCGTGAACATCCGGAATGGGTCGCGCGATGAGGTTGAAGCCCTGGGTGAAACCACGATCATTGTTCCGCGCGAACACATCGTCGCGGCCTGCCATTTTCTCAAGCATGAGCCCGGGCTGGAGTTCAATTTTCTGGCAGATGTTTGCGGATTTGATCGCGGACCCGAAGCAGAGCCTCGCTTCGAGGTGAACTATCACCTGTTTTCGACCACCAAGTTTCATCGCCTGCGGCTCAAGGTTCTGCTCAACGAAGATGATGCGCACGTGCCGACGGTCACCGGCGTCTGGCGCACAGCGAACTGGCACGAACGGGAAACTTATGATCTGTTTGGCGTCGTCTTTGACGATCATCCCGATTTGCGTCGCATCCTTCTGCCCGACGACTGGCAGGGACATGCGCTAAGAAAAGATTTTCCCTTGCGAGGTTACGAGCCGTATATCGCTGGAATAGTGTCGAGCCTATACGTCCGATGGGACCTATAGTGTCCCTGACTAACGTCGACTATTGAAGCTGCAATGAGCACTGTCGCTAGACATTCCGCCGCAATTCGAAGTCGTCGATCGGCCGCTCGACACGCAGATGACGATTTCGATGGGGCCGCAGCATCCATCGACGCACGGCGTGCTGCGCCTCGAACTGGTGCTCGACGGCGAGATGGTGGTCAAGGCCACGCCGGACATCGGCTATCTCCACACCGGAATGGAGAAGCTGTTTGAGTATCGCGAAGTATCAGCAGGGCATCGTCATCACCGACCGGATGGATTACCTGAATCCGCTCGGGAACAATCTGGCTTATGTGATGGCGGTCGAGAAGCTGCTCCAGCTGGAAATTCCTGAGCGCGCGCAAACCATCCGCGTGCTGACCTGCGAACTGCAGCGCATCGCTTCGCACCTGGTCTGGCTGGGCACGCACGCGCTGGACATCGGCGCGATGACGGTCTTCTTCTACGCTTTCCGCGAGCGCGAAAAGATTCTGAATCTGATCGAAGCCGCGTCAGGCGGGCGTCTGACGCCGTCTTACTTTCGCATTGGCGGATTGATGATGGACATCCCGGCCGGGTTCGAGCGCCGCGTGCAACAGTTCATCGATGAGTTTCCGAAGGCGGTCAAAGAGTTTCACACGCTGGTTCACCGGCAATCGCATCTTTCAGAAGCGCACGCAGGGCGTGGGCGTGCATCTCGGCCGAAGATGCGATCGATTGGGGCTTGTCGGGACCCAGCTTGCGTGGCAGCGGTGTCGCCCTCGACATTCGCCGCGCGAATCCTTACTGCGGTTACGAGAATTATGATTTCGAGGTTCCGACCGAAACGGATTGCGACGTTTGGGCGCGATACATGGTGCGCATGCGCGAGATGACTGAGTCGCACAAGATCGTGGTCCAGGCGCTGTCGCGTCTGAAGCCTGGTCCGGTAAAAGCGGACGCGCCGAAGATTGTTCTGCCGGATCGCGAAGCGATGAAGACGCACATGGACGCCTTGATTCATCACTTCCTGATCGTGGCTGAAGGCTTTGACGTGCCGGCCGGCGAAGTCTACATGCCGATCGAAGCGTCCAAGGGCGAGCTCGGCGTTTATGTGCAATCGACCGGCGGGCCAAAACCGGCGCGAGTGCATTTCCGCGGCCCGAGTTTTGTGAATCTTTCGGCGCTGCCGCACATGTCGCGCGGCGCGATGGTCGCGGACATCGTCGCGATCATCGGATCGCTGGATATCGTCCTGGGAGAGATTGATAGATAGCCGACGCAATGGCCGAAGTCCTGGTCAAAATTCAGCCGCCGGATCATCCGGTCCACATGCCCGCGGCCGCGACTTCTCTCCAGAGGTCGAGGCGGAAATCGATCGGCATATAGCCAAGTATCCGATCAAACGCTCGGCGATTCTGCCGCTGATGTTCATCGTGCAGCGAGAGCGCGGCTACCTCGATCCTCCGGGAGTGCAATACCTGGCGAACCGTCTGGAGCTGCGAGTCACGGACATCTGGGAAGTCGCGACGTTTTACTCGATGCTGCAGACGAAGCCGGTCGGCAAGTACCACATCCAGATCTGCAAGACGCTGTCGTGCAAAATCATGGGTGAAGGAAAGATTACGGAACACGTCTGTAACAAGCTCGGCATTAAGCCGGGCGAGACTACGGCCGACGGAAAATTCACGTTGTCCCTGGTTGAGTGTCTCGGGTCGTGCGGTACGGCCCCGATGTTCCAACTTGAATTTTGATTATCACGAGAACCTGACGCCACAGAAGCGTGTGGATCAGATACTCGACTCGTTGCCATGAACCGTAGAGCAACCAACGCGATGAATCAGTGCACGCATCAGACTGGCTACCAGACATCATAGGAAGCTAACTCAATCTCAGAAGGAGAACTATGATGAAAAAGACACTCTGCATCTCGCTGCTCATTTTGGCCACCGTTTTGACCGGCCACTTGACTGGTCACGGCCCAGGAGGCCGCCAATCGCGTCTACGGAAATCAGGGTCAGCAACCCGGCGATCTTGTCCGCCGTCGTCCGGCTTATCCCGAGAACGTCACCGAACAGGTCGTCGTCGAACAACCGAACATGCTGGTGACCACCTATCAGTTCCTCGACGCAAAGATTCTGACCAGTGTCGACACCCGGGAATACGTCGCGGTTTTTGGTCTGGCGCAGGAAGCCGATACGGTGCCCGCGGCAAACAAGAAACTCCAGGATCAAGTGGCCGCCTTTCAACGTGGCCTGAGCGCCCTGGGGATTCGCGGCGAAGACACTTTCGTCGACTTTATTACTCAGAATCGGGTCTACGATTATGTGGTCAAAGGCTCGACCGCCCGCGAGAAGGTTTCCGGCTTTCAGATCAAGGAGAACTTTGCCATCCGTTATAAAGATCGGGCCTTGCTCGATCAAATCGTTCCGCTGGCGGCCCAGGGCGGAATCTTTGACCTGATCAAGGTGGATTACATCACCGGCGATCTTGGTCCCGTGCGGGCCCAGATGATTGCCGAAGCGCAGAAGATCCTGAAACAGAAGGAAGACAGTTACGCGAAACTCGGGGTCAAGCTGAATCCGGTGTCCGTCTCGCTGGAAAACTTCGACACTTTTCAGCCGTTTGAAGCTTACAACTCATACAAAGCGTTCGAGGCCGGAAACGTAGACGACAACTATCGAGTGGTTGAACGGCGCAAGAACAGCACTTTCTATTTCGAGCCGCTGGCGCCGGGCAAATTCGATGCGGTGCTAAATCCGATTGGTCTGGGGCCGGCGGTGCAATGCACTTTCTACCTGCGGGTGAAATACTTCGTTAACAGCCACACGACCGTGAACACGTCTGAAAAGAGTGGCGACAAGAAACCTGATTGACGATGCGAATAGAAGCCATCGGATGTGAACCACTGCAGCTGCGGCGAATGCACCTCGAGAATTCGCGATCGCTCGAAGTGTATCGTCGCAACGGCGGTTATGAAGCAATCAAGAAGGTGCTTGATTCGATGTCGCCGGACGACGTCATCAATGAAGTGAAGAAGTCTGCTCTGCGTGGTCGCGGCGGCGCGGGATTTCCCGACCGGCATGAAGTGGAGCTTCGTCCCCAAGGACTCGCCCAAAGAAAAATACGTCGTTTGCAACGCTGACGAATCCGAGCCCGGCACCTTCAAGGATCGCTACCTGATGGAGCGCGATCCGCACATGCTGATCGAAGGCATGCTGATCGCGGCGTACGCGCTGGGGGCGAAGCGCAATTACATCTACACCCGCGGCGAATACAAATACCTGATCGACATCATGGACGTCGCGCTGGACGAAGCGCGCGCGGCAGGACTGCTCGGCAACAAGATTCTCGGCACTGATTTCTCGTGCGAGATTTACACGCACACGGGCGCGGGCGCTTACATCTGCGGTGAAGAGACTGCGCTGCTGAGTTCGCTCGAAGGCTTTCGCGGTCATCCGCGGATGAAGCCTCCCTTCCCTGCCATCTCCGGTCTCTATGCGTCGCCGACCGTGGTGAACAACGTCGAGACGCTGACCGCCGTGCCCGACATCATCAAGATGGGCGGCGAGGCTTATCAGAAACTGGGCACGGAAAAGAGCGGCGGCACAAAGCTCTGGTCGGTCTCCGGCCATGTCAATCGAGCCCGGCGTTTATGAACTGCCGATGGGCTATGACGACATGGAAAAGTTCATCATGGAAGACTGCGGCGGGATTCCTGAACGGCAAGCAATTGAAAGCAGTCATTCCCGGTGGCTCGTCGGTTTACATCATGCGCGCGGATCAAATCATCGGGAAAGACGTGCGCATGGATTACGAAGGCCTGGTCGCCGGCGGCTCGATGGTTGGCTCAGGCGGTTTCATCGTGATGGACGAGACCGTCGATGTGTTCGAATCGACGAAGAACCTGACTGAGTTCTACAAGCATGAATCGTGCGGCTGGTGCACGCCCTGTCGCGAAGGCACGGACTGGCTGGTGAAGATTTTCAAGCGCATTGAAAATGGCGGCGGCCGTCCGGAAGACGCGAAGCTGCTGCTCGATCTCTGCGACAACATCGAGGGCAAATCGTTTTGTCCTCTGGGCGACGCGGCGGCGTGGCCGATTCAATCGGCGGTGAAGAGATTTCCGGAAGATTTCGAGAAGCATCTTGTCAGGTAATGGCCATCCCGGGACCTAAGATGCAAGCGAGTGGCTTTGATTTGCAGTGCCGTTTTGTTGCTGTCCGCGCTGGTTGCGGCGCAGGAACGGAATCCAGACTGGCACACGGTCACGGGCACAGTTGTGGACGAACAGGAACAACCGGTCGAAGGCGCCTGGGTTAGTGCGGACGGTGGGAAACGGGCGCGTTCCCCGCGGACAGTCAGACTCGAGAGGCCAATTCTCGCTCTGGATCCAGCGTCCGGGCACGTACACGGTTTATGCCGAAGATCTTGAGAAGGGATATCCGGTCGCGGCTTTGGCCTTTTACGGAAAGCTCTGGCAGCAGAACCTTCCGCGAAGTGACTATTGATGAGACATCGACGCCCGCTCCGGTGAAGATCAAACTGGGGCCAAAGGCTGGACGATTAGTGCTTACGATTTTGGATGGCGCAACCAATAAACCGATCGAGCATGGCTCAGTCGACCTATGCCGGGTGGGTGAGCCGCTTTCCTGGTGGTCGATCAGTCGAGGCATGGCCGAAGGGGCATTACGAAATCCTGACTCCGGAAGTACCCTTCACCATAAAGTTCCAGACTTGGCACAGAAGGTGGGTCGACCGAAAGGCGTTTGACGAGTCAGGTGTGCAAATCGAAACCATTCAGCTGGACCTGGGCGCGCGCCGGGAAATGACAATTAGACTTAACTGACAGTCTCGACTTTCATAATGTCTACTGAACTAATCAAAGTAACCATCAACGGCCGCGACTTTCAGGTCGCCAAAGGCGCCCGCCTGATCGACGTGTGCCGCGAAAATCAATTTCGATATTCCCTCGTTCTGCTACTACGCCGACCTCGCTCTGCAGGCGTCTTGTCGCATGTGCCTGGTGCGCATTGAGAAGATGCCGAAGCTGCAGACCTCCTGCACGATCATCTGCACCGACGGCATGGTGGTCACGACGCAGAGCGAAGAGATCGAAAAGGCCCAGCGCTCGATGCTCGAGTTTCTGCTCGCCAATCATCCGCTCGATTGCCCGGTGTGCGATCGCGGCGGCGAATGCGAATTGCAGGAACTGACTTTCGACTGGGGCAATCTGGAAGAGCGCTTCATCGAACGTAAGAACGCGAAGGCCGAAAGATATCTTTCGCCGATGGTGGCCAACGATCCGCAGCGCTGCATTCTCTGCAAACGTTGCACGCGCGTCTGCGACGAGTGGATGGGCGAAGAAGCGATCGAGGCCGGCAATCGCGGCGCCAACACCGTCATCGGCACGTTCGGCGGCTGGCTGAATTGTTCGCAGTGCGGCAACTGCATCGAGGTTTGTCCCACCGGCACGCTGCTCGACGGAACTTACCGGCATCAGGCGCGGCCCTGGGAACTGACGCAGACGGTTTCGACCTGCAACTACTGTTCGGATGGCTGCCAGATGAGTCTCGGCTCGCGCGGCGATGAGCTGATGCGAGTCGTGGCCCGCGACCGCTACGTCAACGGGCACAACGGCGAATTTCTCTGCATCAAAGGGCGCTTCGGTCATCCGTTCGTGAATCATGAAGAGCGAATCCGCACGCCTCTGATTCGTTACCAGGAAGGCGGCCGCCTGGTCCCGGCGACCTGGGACGAAGCAATTCGTTTCACGGCTGAGCACATCGACAAGATTGTCACTGAGCACGGCAACAACGCGCTCGCCGTCATCGGCAGTCCGCGTCTGACCAACGAATCGCTCTACTGCTCTGCGCAAATTCGCGACCGAAGTTGTCGAGACTGAAAACTACGCCGTCTCTGACGCTTTCAGTTTGACTCCGTTCTTTGAGAATCTCGGCGGCCCGCTGGCGACTCATCGCGACATTCGCTTTGCGAAGACAATCGTTTTGATCGGCGGAGAGCCGGAAGAATTGCAGCCGCTGACCGGCAAACAAATTCGCCAGGCGGTCCGCAATGGTGGCGCGAAACTCATCATCATCAACAGCCGTTCCCATTCGCCTGCGCGAGAGCAGGCCTCGCAGTTCATTCACATCAGACCCGGCACGGAAGACGCCGCCGTGCTCGGCCTCGCGACTCGCGTGACAACGACCAGCTGGCCGCGAGCAAGATGGGGATCGAGACACGGTGAGCTTGAGCGGCGCGCGCGCAAGTCAATCAGGACACGCAGGGTGACGTCGTCATCATGTTCGGCGGCGAGCTGAGCGCTGCAGCCCAAATCCTGATAGCGCAGACGCCGCACCGGCTTCGACGGCGAAGGTCGCCGCGTGCTGCTGCATCCGTTGCCGCTGTTCAATAACAGCGTCGGCGCGCACGACATGATGGGGAGCGTCGGCGAAGGAAGCCAGCTGACTTATTTAGCGCCGCCGGCAAATCAATTCACGCAATGATTGTGGCCGGCGACCCGATGCTAGCCGAGATGTTGGCGGCGATCGGCGTCATGGCGGCGGGGCCTGAATTTCTGGTGCTGTTCGAGCATTTCATCACTGCGGTCAGCGAGTACGCGCGCGTGGTCTTCCCGGCTGCTTCATACGCCGAAGTGGACGGCACCTTCACCAACAACGACGGGTTTGTGCAGCGCGTGCGCAAGGCAATCGAGCCGGTCCACCAATCGTTGCCGGATTGGATGATCGTGGCGCGCCTGGCCCAGGAGCTCGGCGTTGATTTTGGTTTTGAGCGATCGGCGAGCGCGGTGTTTCGCGAGATTGGAGAGCGCGTTCCAGCTTACGCAGGCTTGCGCTATCCGCTCTTGAAGGACGAAAGCAGTCCCGTGCAGGTTAAGCACGCGATCGCACCGCTGCGAGACCTTGGCGCCGCAGTTAATGCACTACGCGCGCAGGTCGAAGCATTCAGCGATCACGGCGAGAAGACTAAACGAGACCCCGCCGGTAGGCCATGAATTGTTCAAGCTGGGAACGCTTGACCGAGCAAGGTGCCGCAGTTTCGTCTGCTGGCCGCCGGCAATCCAACGCCCGAGAGCGTTTGCGATTTCGCCGCTTTATCAGATTACGATTGATGAGAAGTTGAAGCGCGAAGCCGGCGGTGGCTTGAAAGCTTGTCTTTGGTACTTTGTTCTTTGTTCTTTGACGTCGTGCGACGGTTCATGGTCTAAACTGAAGCGCCCCCAGCTGCGACGACAAAGTACAAAGACCAAAGACCAAAGTACATTTTTCAAATAGAATGGACGATCTAAAACACTTAATTTTCCTGATGATCGGCATCCTGATCGCCTTCACGGTGGTGATGACGATGGTCGCCTACACTGTTCTGGCTGAGCGGCGGATTCTCGGCTTCATCCAGGGCGGCTGGGGCCGAATCGCGTCGGGCCAGGCGGTTTTCTGCAACCATTCGCAGATCTGCTGAAATTCATCTTCAAGGAAGACATCGTTCCCGACAAATCAACGCGCTTCGTCTATTTTCTGGCGCCGGTAATTGCCACCACCGCGGCGTTGATGACAATTGTGGTCTACCCGTTTGGTCCAGCCGTACGCATCCCGTTCATCACTGAGCCGGTTCAATTAGTCATCGCCCGTTTCGACGTCGCGCTGCTTTACGTCCTCAGCGTCACGTCGGTCGGCGTTTACGGACTGGCGCTGGCCGGCTGGTCTTCAAATAACAAGTACAGCTTGATGGGCGGCCTGCGCTCTTCCGCGCAGATGATCTCGTATGAACTGGCGCTGGGACTCGGATTGATTGGAGTCATCCTGCAATCAGGCACGCTCGATCTCTACAGCATCGTCGAACAACAGGCAGGCCATTTCGGGAATCTCCGGCTGGAACGTTTTTTGGGTGCAGCCGCTGGGTTTCATCATCTACCTGATTGCCGCGATTGCCGAAACCAACCGCGTGCCCTTCGACTTGCCTGAGGCCGAAACGGAACTGGTGGCTGGATTTCACACTGAATACAGCGCGATGAAGTTCGCGCTGTTCTTCCTGGCCGAATACGTCAACATGTTCACCGTTTCGATGCTGGCCACGACCCTGTTCTGGGGCGGCTGGAACGGACCGTTTGTGCATCAATTGCCGTGGCTCGGCGTCTTTTACTTCCTCGGCAAGGTGGTGATGTTTCTCTTTTTGTATATCTGGCTGCGCGGCACTTTGCCGCGTTTCCGCTTCGATCAGTTGATGGATTTTGGCTGGAAGTTTCTGGTGCCGGCGGCAATCATCAACATCGTATTGACCGCAACGCTGCAATGGTCCGGCGTCTATGATTATCTCAGCAAGTTTTTGAAAACGACGACCGGTTGGGGAGGATGAATCTCTGTGCCTCTGTGAGATCTCCGTGTCTCTGTGGTGAAGTCTTGCCAGAGCAGTGTCACCACAGAGACAGAGATTTCACAGAGATTTCACAGAGACACCGAGAAAGACAATGCTAGCGCTTCTTTTCATCTTGTTCGCCGGAATGGCGGTGGGTTGTGCGATCTCTCTGGTCGCGCAGCGCAATCCGCTCTACAGCGCGATTTCCTGATCGGCGTGTTCATCTCGCTGGCTTGCTTGTATGTGACGCTGGCCGCGCCCTTCATCGCGGCGGTGCAGGTCATCGTTTACGCCGGCGCGATCATGGTGCTGGTCGTTTTCGTGATCATGCTGCTGAACGTTGAGGAAGAAGAGCGAAAGCCGGTGCGTCTGAAATCACTGGTCCCCATCGGCATCGGTTTGGCCGGGGTCCTGTTTGCCGAAACAGTATTCATCATTTTCTTTGTGCAGGCGTCGCCGGGTACCCGCTACGCAACGTTTCGGACGTAGGGCTGACGACTTCTATCGGAGCGGGACTGTTTACCTCCTACCTGCTGCCATTCGAAATCACTTCGATTCTGTTGTTGATGGCGGTGGTGGGAGCGATGAGCCTGGCGCGGCGCGGCGGTCTCTTGCCCGCCGGAGCCGGAGTGGTTCCCGGCGACCAGGTTTTCTCGAAAGAGCTTTTGGACCGGAGAGAGGCGGGCGATCTCAGCCCCGTCGAAACACATTCGACCGAAGAGGCCGCACGCCTGTTGGGAGTAACTAAGGAGGTTTCTGACCTCTGATCTCGGACCTCTGTTCTGTTTTCTTATGACGCCACAGCTTTCATGGTATCTCGCGCTTTCGGCGGTGTTGTTCACGATCGGTGTCGTGGGCGTGATGCTGAAACGCAACGTCATCTCGATGTTCATGTGCATTGAGTTGATGCTGAACGCAGTGAACCTGACGTTCGTCGCCTTCTCGAGCTTCTTCCGCGACGTCCAGGGGTCAGTTGTTTGTCTTTATCGTGATGACGGTGGCCGCGGCTGAAGCGGCGGTCGGCCTGGGAATCATCATCGCCATCTTTCGCACTCAGAGAGTCGCTGGATGTCGACGATGCGAGCACTTTGAAGCTGTGAAGCGACGCTGGGTCTCTGTCGCATTTGAGCGCAGCGGCTATGCCGCCTGATGTGCGGAAAGGCTCCGCCTTTCCGGAGAGGATTTAATGATTATCATTTGAGGCTAAGCTCGAATCTGAGGCGTAGCCTCAAGATCGATTTTTATTGATTTGCCGGAAAGGCAGAGCCTTTCCGCACATCAGGCGGCATAGCCGCGAAACATTTTGAGCCGTGCAGAATAACCTCCTCAGTCTAATCATTTTCGCGCCACTGGCCGGCGCCGCCATCAATTGGCTGGTCGGCCGGCGCGTGCGCAACGAACGGTTTATCGGTCTGGTCGCCTGCGGTTCGGTCGGCATCTCGACAATTATCGGCTTTCTATCTCGCTTTCAAACCGGATGGCGCGCTGCGTTCGTTGCAACCGGTGATGGATCATCTCTGGACCTGGATTCAGGTGGGCAGTTTCCGCGCTGACTTCGGCCTGGCGATGGATCGCCTCAGCGGCATCTATGTTCTCTTCATCACCTTCGTCGGCCTGCTGATTCACATCTTCGCCACCGGCTACATGCACGGTGACAGCGGTTACTACCGCTTCTTCGCCTATCTGAATCTGTTCATGTTCGCGATGCTGACGCTGATCCTCGCGGACAACTTCCTGCTGATGTTCGTCGGCTGGGAAGGCGTGGGCCTCTGTTCCTATCTGCTGATTGGTTACTACATCGACAAGGAAGAAGCGGCGCCGGCGGCGAAGAAAGCGTTCATCGCCAACCGGGTTGGCGACTGGGGATTCGTCCTCGGCATCATGCTGATCTTTTTCCTCACCTCCGGCGAAGGGCCATGCATCGATCAGCTTCTTTGATAAGCCTGCTCAGGGCGTCATCAGCGCGCTGCAGACGATTGGGCAGATGGACCCGGAGAGCTTCGCGCTCGGCATGCTTTGGGCCGGCGGCATCACCTCGGTCGCAATTCTGCTTTTCATCGGGGCCACCGGCAAGAGCGCGCAGATTCCTCTGTTCGTCTGGTTGCCGGACGCGATGGCTGGTCCGACGCCCGGTCTCGGCTCTGATTCACGCGGCGACGATGGTGACGGCCGGCGTCTACATGGTGGTGCGTTGCTCGGCGATCTTCACGCACGCGCCCACCGCGATGTTCATCGTCGCGATTATCGGCGCCGCCACCGCATTGTTCGCGGCCACGATTGGCCTGGCGCAAAACGACATCAAGAAGGTTCTCGCTTATTCGACCATCTCGCAACTGGGTTACATGTTCCTGGCGTGCGGTGTCGGCGCCTTCGTTGCGGCGATCTTTCACGTGATGACGCACGCGTTCTTCAAGGCGCAACTCTTCCTCGGTTCAGGCTCAGTCATCCACGGCATGCATCACGAGCAGGACATGCGGCGCATGGGCAACCTGCGCAAGTACATGCCGATCACCTGGTTGACGATGTGCGCCGGCTGGCTGGCGATTTGCGGCGTGCCGATCTGGGCCGGGCTTCTTCTCGAAGGATGAAATTCTGTGGAAGGTCTGGAGCGCCAGCGCGTCCGGCATGCCGGCCGGCGCCGCCAAGGCCCTCTGGTTCGTCGGCGCCGTGACCGCGCTTGCTGACCGCGGTTTACATGACCCGTCTGATGGTCATGACCTTCTGGGGCAAAGAGCGATTTGGCGCGGGCACTCTGACGAACTGCACCATCAGGCCGAACATGACGGCCATAGCCCGGAAGCTACGGCTTCGCACGACCCGCACACGCCGCACGAATCGCCCCTATCGATGACGATTCCGCTGATCGTGCTGGCGGTGCTCTCAACCGTCGGCGGATTGGTCGGCGTGCCTTACGCAATCAGTTCAACTGATCGGCGGTCATCCGGAGAATTATTTTGAAGAGACGCTGGCGCCGGTGGTGAGCCACGTCCCCGCCGACCGGTGCCGGTGAGCATGGCGCGGCCGAAGTACATTTGCTAACCGCCGGCCTGAGCCGGTTGATGGCAAGCCTGCATTCGCGCCGACTTCCGAGCCGGCTCGAAGCCCGCCGAAACGCACGACCCGCATGAAATTACTCAGGAGCGTTTGCTGGCCTTGATTTCAGTGATGATTGCGCTGACCGGTATTGGCATCGGTTGGTTCATGTTCAATCGTCAGCCGCTCATGCAGATGCCGCGACTGCTCGAGAACAAGTATTACGTCGATGAGATCTACGACGCCGCGATCATTCAACCTATCAACGTCGGCTCGCGTGAGGGGCTTTGGAAGATCGTTCGATGCCGGCGTAATTGATGGCGTTCTGGTCCACGGCGTCGGCGCCGTGGTCAGAAAGTTAGGCGGTATCTTCCGGTATATGCAAATCGGATTCGTGCGCGGCTATGCCGCGATTATTCTGGCGGGCGCTTTAATAATCATTGGTTACTTTGCGTACGCCGGAGCAAACGTTTTGAGGCTCTTGGTGAGGTAAGTCCGACAAGCTTCGACTTTCAGGCTTGTCAGCGCGAGCGACAAGTTTGCGGACAAAGATATGCAGAATCATCTGCTCACAATTCTGATCCTGTTACCGGTGGTGGGCGCGGCGACGGCGGTCGTCTACAGTCTCACGCCGGGCGCCCGAGAGTCTCATCATCGCTGGATCGCGCTGGGCTTTACGACGCTGTCGTTTCTCATCTCGCTGCTGCTGATTAAGCGGCAGCGGAGCGGCTCTGGGCTCATTCCGCTTTGAAGAAAACTATCCGTGGATCGCCGCGATTGGAGCTCGTTATCACCTGGGTGTTGACGGCATCAGTCTTTGGCTGGTGGTGCTGACGACGTTGCTGATGCCGATTGCCGTGCTCTCGAGCTGGACGGCCGTGACCAAACGCGCAACTCGACTTACTACGCGCTGCTGCTCCTGCTCGAATCCGCGATGATTGGCGTTTTTGTCTCGCTCGACCTGCTGCTGTTTTATCTGTTCTTTGAAGCATCGCTGGTGCCGATGTTCTTCCTGATCGGAATTTGGGGCGGCGAGCGGCGAATTTATGCGGCGGTCAAGTTTTTCATCTACACCGCGGTTGGTTCCCTTCTGATGCTGGTCGGCATCATCGCGCTCTATTTCATTCACCAGCAGGCTACCGGCATCGGCACGTTTGATTACGCTAGTGCTGATGGAATCGCTCCGCGGCGCACCTGATGCTACATCGCGCCTCGCACGGAGCTTCTTGCTGTTCCTGGCGTTCGCTTTCGCCTTCTGCATCAAGGTGCCGCTGTGGCCGTTTCACACCTGGCTGCCGGATGCGCACACCGAAGCCCCGACGGCGGGCTCAGTCATTCTGGCCGGCGTGTTGCTGAAGATGGGGACCTACGGATTGCTGCGCTTCAACTTCGCGCTGTTCCCCGAATGCTTCCGCCAGATGGCGCCGCTAATGATCACGCTGGCGGTAATCGGAATCATCTACGGCGCGCTGGTCGCGATGGTCCAGCCCGACGTGAAGCGACTGGTGGCTTATTCATCCGTCAGCCACATGGGCTTCGTGGTGCTCGGGCTTGTTCTCATTCACCGAACAGGGAATGCAGGGCGCGCTCTATCAAATGTTGAATCACGGCGTTTCGACCGGCGCGTTGTTTCTGTTTGTCGGCATGATTTACGAGCGCCGGCACACGCGCATGATTTCTGATTTCGGCGGTCTGGCGCGGCCAATGCCATGGTTCTCGACTCTGTTTGTGATTGCGTCACTGTCGTCGATCGGTCTGCCTTTTCTTAACGGGTTTGTCGGCGAGTTTCTGATCATGCTCGGCTCCTGGACCATCGACGGCGGTGAGTCATCCGTGGATCGTCACGATGCTCGCCGGCACCGGGCGTCATCTGGGCAGCGGTGTACATGCTCTGGATGCTGCAGCGCGTCGTCTTTGGCACCAAGACCAGCGAGGCGAACGCCAGGCTGTCTGACCTCAACGCGCGCGAGATTGGATTGATGTTGCCGCTGCTCGCGCTGATGCTTTTTATGGGAGTCTATCCGCAACCGTTCTTGAGCCGCTCACGCGCGAGCATCGAAGCCGCGCGCCAGACAGTGTCAGGCCCAAGTGTCGGCTCCACCTGGAGCTGGCGCAGGCCGCGAGATCAAGCAAGCGGAGATTCGACCACGAAAATGAAGCAGACTCTCTCGACGATTGTTTCTGCCGGTGATGATCCTGTTGGCACTTTGTGCGGACTGCCGGCGCGCAGACAAAGGACCTCCCCGCCGATCCCTTGCTGAAGTTACAGGGACTGGACGGCAAGGTTTATCGACCTGTCTGAATTGCGCGGCAGTGTGGTCCTGGTTTCCTTCGGCGCGACCTGGTGCGCGCCCTGCAGCACGGAATTGCGCGCGCTCGAAGAGTTATTAGGCGAGTATCGCGAGAAGCCGGTAAAGTTTTCTGGGTCAGCATCGAACGGCCGGAGAGATTAACAACGCAGCCCTGCGACGTTACGCGAAGGAGCGCAAGGTGAGTTTTCCCGTGCTGCGCGATACGGCGAAAATGGTGTTCCTGCAGTTCAGTCCGCGCGTGCGGCTGCCGATGATCGTGATGTTGGGCAAAGACGGGAAAGTGGACGCGCCGGTCCAATTCGGCATGCGCGCGCCGCTGCGATGCTTACAAAGGCGACATGCGCGCCCGTCTGAACAAACTACTGACCACGCGAGTCGAAGGAGATCAATGATCGCGGCGGATAATCTGACCGCCCGCTCGACTGAAGTAATCGATATGCTTTTGTTTCAAGCCAACCAATCCGGACGTCAACCTGTCGTTGATCGCGCCGGAGTTGATCGTCGGCATCGCCGGCGTGGTAATCATGCTGGTCGATGCGTTTTCGCGTCGCGAACCAGCGCTGGGTGACCGGCTCGCTTTCGCTGATTTCTTTGGTCGCGGCCGGAGTCGGCGGCAATCTGGCTGTGGATCAGCGTGGCCGGCTCAACGCGACCGCATTCAACGGGATGATTGTGCTCGATGAATTGCGCCTGAGCTTCACCCTGATATTCCTGCTGGTGGCTTTCCTGACGATCTTAATCTCGAGCGTTTGGATCGAAACTGAGAATTTCCCGGCCGGTGAATATCATTCGCTGCTGCTGTTTGCCACCTGCGGCATGATGCTGATGGCTTCAGCCGGCGATCTGGTAATTGTGTTTCTCGGGCTCGAAGTGCTTTCAATTGCGACTTATGTGCTGGCGGGATTTCGCCGCACTGACGTCCGCTCAAATGAATCGTCGCTGAAATATTTCATTCTGGGTTCATTTGCCTCGGCGTTTTTGCTGTACGGAATAGCTCTGGTCTACGGCGCGACGGCCACTGGTCCCGATTCGCCCGGAACGACCAATATCGCGGCGATCGCCGCGCGGGCTAATCAATCGCTCTATCCGCCGTTGTTGCTGGCCGGCGCCGCCATGATGCTGGTTGGTTTCGGTTTCAAGATCGCCACCGCGCCATTTCATGTCTGGACCCGGACGTTTACGAAGGCGCGCCCACGCCGGTTACCGCGTTCATGGCCGCTGGGCCCAAAAGCCGCCGGCTTCGCTTCGTTTCTTCGCGTGTTCGTCTTTGGCTTTCCCATCGCCACCGCCGTAGTGAGCACGGGTGGTTATGCTCATCAGGCCTGGCTGGGCGCGCTGGCAATCATGGCCGTGCTGACCATGACGGTCGGCAACGTGGTGCGCCATCGTCCAGAACAATGTGAAGCGAATGCTGGCCTACTCTTCGATCGCGCATGCCGGCTATGCGCTGGTGGGATTTGTCGCGGCCGGAGCGGCCACCACGCCGGAAGATCGAAGCGCCGCTTTGTCCGCGGTCGCCTTTTACCTGCTGACCTACGCGGTGATGAACATGGGCGCGTTTGCCGTGGTCACCTTGATTGCGCGACGCGGCGATCAGCGTACCAACGTCGACGACTATAACGGGATTGGCTTTGCCTCGCCGGTGCTGGCATTTTCGCTTTCGCTGTTTCTCCTGAGCCTTGCTGGGCATGCCTTTAACCGCCGGCTTCATGGGAAAGATCGTCGTCTTCAGCGCCGCGCTGCGTCAGGGTTACGTCTGGCTGATCGTCATCGGCGTTCTCAATACCGCCATTTCCGCCTATTACTACCTGCGTCTAATCATCGTGATGTTCTTCCGCGAACAGACCTCGCCGTGGGAAGCGCCGCGCGTGCCGATGAGCATCGCCGTCGCCCTCGTAATCACGATTCTTGGGCGTGTTTTATCTCGGTCTTTTTCCCGGACGAGTCATCAGCGCCTTCCAGGCACGGCCATCAATCACCGTGCAGAATGCGTTAAGTTCGTTTTAGATGACTCGAACTGAGGAATACCTCGAATACATCGAAACGGAAATGGGAGCATCATGGCTGCCGCGCATTTATCGCGATCGAATTCTGAAGATGCGCACGCGCGCTTATCAGTTTCCGACGCTGTCGAAAGCACGCGCAAGCTGAAATCCATCATACGTTGTTGGGAATTGAGTTGAAGGCGGGCCGGCAGCGGATGCTCTGTCCCGATCTCGGCCACCGCGCGCTATCTCGCAGTCTTCGCGCGGACTGGCATCGCAAGCCGTGGCCATTCCCTACGACATCACGACCATCTCAGCGATTGCCGACGAGCTGGAAAGTTCCTGGCACCGGATGTTGCTGCTGGCCGACGAGCTGCAGCAAGGAATGCCAACGACGCTGTGCGCACTCGCCTTCGCCGTCAATTAGTTGGTAAAGTAAGCGCGGAGATAGCTCAAGCCGGCGCCGGCCGCGCCGTACCGGAGTTCAAGCAGAGTACGAAACAAAACATTGGGCCACAAAAAGGCACCAGAAGCACAAATGGAGCCAGTAAATTCCGGGCCTCAAGGTGATTTCTCTTTTGTGCATTTTGCGCGTTTTTGTAGCTGACTAAACTAATCGTGGAAATTCAGGAAATCACCGTGGGCGAAACATCAGGCTCCGAAATGCCGGAGCCGTTACCCTTCCCTTTCAATCAACACAATTTCTGTCGCTACGAATCGATCGAGAAGACGATTGATTCGGCGCGCGTTCTGATCGTCGACAATCTCTTGCGCGACGAGGACGACTTGTCCGAAATCGCCGTCAGGGAACTGGGCAAGGATGCCGGCGCGCAAATGAAGCAGGAGCGGCAAATTGCCTCGATGGCTTTGCAAAACATCGTCACGAACATCTCCCGGCTGGTAAAGAGCCTGAGACCGGAAGTCACTCACGTCAGCACGCTCGCCGAAGCAGTCGCAGATTTCCAGCCCGACGCCATCGTCCTGAGCGGCACGCTCGCGCGATTTCGATTACTACAAACCGGAACTGCTTTCGGGCTTTCGCCGATTTCATTCACACCACCGAAAGACCTGTGCTGGGTATTTGTGGCGGTCACCAGTTGATTGGCCTCAGTTTTGGCGCCCGCGTTGTCACGCTGGACCAGCAGGAACAGGAAAAGCGCCGCACCAACCGGGTCACTGAATATCAGTATCGCTTCGTGCGCATTGTCGAGCCGGAAGATCCAATCTTCGCCGGCATCGATAATCCTGAATCGAGCGTCTGGCAGGACTACACCCGGGAAGGCCGGATCCTGCGCGTCTGGCAAAACCACGGACTGCAACTTGACCGCACTCCGGCCGGCTTCAAATTGCTGGCGCGCTCGTATCTGTGCCGCAATCAGATGATGGTCAAACGGTCTGACAATCAAATGATTTACTCCGTCCAGTTTCACCTGGAAAAGTCGTTCGAGGATTGGCACAAGAATCGGACCCGTTGGGAACATCCGAACGAATCAAGAGACGGCCGGCTGCTCTTCGAAAACTTTCTGCGGCTGGCGCTTAAACACTCAAGCCAGTAACGTTGTGGTAACACCTCCCGTCACGTAAGCTCTTCGCGGAGGTTACCCATGAAACAAAAACTCACCCTCGCGATTATCGCAGGCATCGCATTGACTGTCGGAGCTTGGACATATGGCAGGCCGGCGCCCAGCACCCCAGAAGTGGGAGTACCTGTTCCAAACCGATTGTAGTCAATCGCAAAGCAAACGGCCTGGCGGAGGTAGGATGGGAATTGGTCGTTATGGATCCAACGAGTAGCCATAGACAGTGCATTTTCAAGCGGCCTAAGGAATAGCTCGTAGGCCATCCAAACCAATTCCGGGGACGGCCCGCTGCTCCTCGAAAATTTCCTGCGGCTGACCGGCTTGCATATCTAAATCGAAAGAGCATGTCAGACCGCCCCAAGCCTACAACTCTAACCAACGACAGTCTCGCGGCGGCCGCCCGAGTTACTCGCGTCACGCGATCGGCATCTTGCTGCCATCTATCAAGCTCATGGCGCACCGCCAATGTGGGCGCGGCGGCCGGGCTTTCCCACACTGCTTCGAATTGTCCTCGAACAACAGGTTTCTTTGATCTCAGCCCGCGCAATGTTCGAACGATTGAAGCGAAACATTGCGCCCTTCAGCGCGGAAGGATTTATCGAATTCGGCGAACAGAATCTGCGCTCGCTTGGCGTGACCAGGCAGAAAGCGCACTACTGCGTTCAGGTGGCGCACGCCTTCACCAAAGGCGATTTGAAGAAGATTGCCGGGTTGCCGGACGAAGACGCACACGCTGCCTTGCTCCGCATCAAAGGCGTGGGCCCCTGGACGGCAAATATCTATCTGCTGATGGCTCTGCGTCGCCCGGACATCTGGCCTGACGGCGACATCGCCCTGGCGACGGCCGTGGGCAAGGTCTGGAAAATGAAGACTCGTCCGATGTTCCTCGAACTTGCCCGAATTGCGCAGCGCTGGCGGCCGTACCGCTCCGGTAGCCGCGCGAATGCTCTGGCAGTATTACCTGGCGGAACAAAATCGACTGTAAGCACTCTAAAACAGGAACTCGACATGATTCCGCCGATCAGACAGCTCCTGCTTTTCGGAATAGTCGGAATGCTCTGCGGCGCGTGCGCGCAGAGACCAATCTCGCCCAGGCGCGTCCCGGACCTCAAACCAGTACTGAAAACGTTTTTGATGATTACCTGAAGACAGATTTTGAGCCTGCGGATGGTTTTGATTTCGCGGTCGGAGATAAGTGACGGCAAGGGACCTTATCAGGACAAGGCCACGGGACAACGCTATTCAGGCTGGTACGTGGCCACACACTTTCCGGATCTGTACAGCTATGGCATTCACACCGGCGAAGACTGGACCGGCAACGGTCCTCCGGCCAGCGATCTGGGCCAGGACGTTCACGCCATCGCCAACGGCAAAGTTGCCTTCGCGGACTTCTGCGGCAAGCTCTGGGGCAACGTGGTTATGATCGATCATGTTTTCTATGAGAACCACGAAAAGAAGCAGATTCGATCTGTTTACGCGCACCTGCACGAAATCAAGGTCCATGCCGGGCAAATAGTCCGGCGCCGGGACGTGATCGCTACAGTCGGCCAGGATCCTGACAAACTCTTTGCTCCTCACCTCCACCTTGAGTTGAGATGGGACCAAACGCCTCAGTCCCACCTATTGGCCTTCATCAAATGGGAAAGACGTAACGTGGGTCAAGGAGCATTACACGGCGCCCTCGACCTTTCATCAATAGTCACCGCAGCGTGCCTCGGCCGCAGCTCGGAGCCGAATCTTCTGCTCATCGATCAAACCAGCTACAAGATGCGTTTCTACCAGAACGCCCGCCTGGTGAAGGAGTATGACGTTAGCTTCGGACAAGGCCGCGGCCCGAAGGAGCTCGAGGGCGACCGAAAAACACCGGTGGGCATGTACTTTGTGATTCAAAAGCACTCGGGCGCGTTTGATGGCCCCTACGCGGACTACTTCGGCGGGCACTGGCTCAGAATCAATTATCCGAATGCCTTCGACGCCGCGGCGCGGCAGATCGCAAAACCTGATTTCGGCGCAGGAACAACAGGAGATCGCTGCGCGGTGGATCAACCGGCAGCCGACTCTTGAACGCACCAAACTCGGCGGAGGCATTGGCTTTCACGGTTGGATCAAGGAATGGGACAACGCCGGGCCGCGTCATCTGTCGTGGGGCTGCATCGTGCTGCACCTGTCCGACATCAGCAAATTCTACGAACGCATTCCGGAAGGGACCATGGTGGTGCTTTTCTGAAAACAGCAGTCGTAGTACCCAATTTTCCGTAGCCCAGGCGTTCACGCCTGGGAATGGATAAAGGGTTGAGCTTTTAAAAGCCCCATTAATGGGGCTTTAGTAAGGTCCTCCTGTTTCTCACCCAGGCGTAAACGCCTGGGCTAGAGAAAATCCCAGGATGAGATGCCGGCTAAGTCACTTAGCAATGGTCGATGGCGCCACTGAAGCCCTGCCGACGGTAAGGTCGGCGTTCTGGGGACGTTTTCTGCCGTCAAATCAATCAAACGATCGACCACCGCTTTCAGATCATTCGTTTCTTTGTAAACGCGCAGTTGCTCGTCGGCTGAGGTGCCGCGCTCGAGGATCGTATGGATGTGCTCGATCTCTTTGCGCGAGTCCGAGTTCGTCGACCACGTCATCGACGAAATCCAGCAACTCGCGAATCAGATCCACCACCGGCACTTCCTTGTTCTTGCCGAAATCAATCAGCTTGCCTTCGAGTCCATAACGCACGGCGCGCCACTTGTTCTCCTGAATCAGCATGCGCCGATAGAGACGAAAGCCGAGGTTTGAATCCATCAGCTTGTAGAGCTTGGCCACGATCGCCTGAAACAACGCCGCGATGGCGATGGTGTCATCGACCCGCGTGGGAATATCGCAAATGCGAAACTCGAGCGTGGGAAAGTAAGGATGCGGCCGGCAGTCCCACCAGATCTTCTTGCCATCGTTGATGCAGCCGGTCTTAACCAGCAGCTCAACGTAGCGCTCAAAACCAGGGTACGAATCAAAGTGATCGGGAATGTCGGTCCGCGGGAACTGTTTGAAGATTTCGGAGCGATAACTCTTCAAGCCGGTGTTGTGTCCCATCCAGAACGGCGAGGAAGTCGAAAGCGCCAGCACGTGCGGCAGAAAGTACCGCGAGGCATTCATGATATGAATCTGGCGCTCGCGGTCAGCCACGCCGACGTGGACGTGGACGCCGAAGATCAGCAGCGAGCGCGCTACGGTTTGCAGTTCCTGCACCAGCAGCTCGTAACGATCGTCATCGAAGATCTTCTGATCCTGCCAGCGAGAAATAGGATGCGTAGATGCCGCGACAATTCTCAGACCATTCTTGTTCGCCAGGGTCGAGATGACGCTGCGCAGGCGCGTGATATCTGCCCGCGCTTCCTGAATGTTCTTGCAGACGCCGGTGCCGACTTCGATCTGCGACTGGATCATTTCCGGCTTAATCTGCTCGCCCAGAAGCATCTCGGCCTTCGTCCAGAATCTCAGACACATGCGAGCGCAGCTCGCGCGAATGCGGATCCACGATCTGAAATTCTTCCTCGATGCCTAAAGTGAATTGATCGAACATAGTGTTTTCAGTCTTTCCCTCACGGTCGGCAGGGCTACGGGCTCTGCGTGAACACATCGTTCGCAAGACTGCTTGAGCTGATTCCGTCACTCGACGAATTCTTTCATCAAACGCCAATCGGGTCGGAACTTGCGCCATCGTTCATGCAGCAGGTGTTTCGACGTGGTCAAAAATGAACCCATGGGGCCATACAAATCCAGATGCACATGCCACGCTCGTGCAGTCATCCGGCTTATCGATATAGAGAAAATGCAACGAGGCGTGGCGCCGTTTTCGTTCCAGAAAACCACCGCTGTTGTCGCGATGACGGGCGAAGCGCCGGGTGAAATCTTTGCGCGCCCGCAACTCTGATTCAAGATCAAAGAGCGCGCCAAAGTACAGGCCGACGCCGCCCACGCCGTAAACGTTAACGATCCGGCCAACAGCTTTCCAAAGATCCTTCTCGATCAGCCTGCGTGGCCATCAGCAACAAAGCTGCCCGCTTGTCGCGCGGCAAAGCTGCATAAACCTCCTCGTCGGCGCCCCAACCATAGAGGCCTTCGAGCTTACCGCGAAACTCCGCGGGCATTGAGGACGGATCTTCCAGTTCCTCTTCAAACCGAAAAGGCTCATGGCGCGGGCAATTCCCGCCCATTATTTCACGCGCATCGTCGGGTAGCCGATGAAACCTGACCCCAACACCGTGTCCGGGATTGCTGTAGACGACATCGGCTTTGATGACCACGTGCCCGCCGCCCAGGGGAATTCTGTAAAGACAGAGGTCTCACCGACTGGGAATCATCCGTCTGGGTATTCATGTACAGGCCCCCAAACTGATGTCTTGTGCTGCTGGCTATGCCGGTGGCATAGCCGCCGTCAAAACTGAACATCGACGAGCAATCTGGAACGATCGTAATGCCGGCGTTCATCGTTAGCATGGTCTTCGGACAGGTCCGCTTCACTCATTCGCTTTTTCCGCAATAGACTCGCGCGCTCGCAGTTTGCAATTACCGCGAACTCCGCGCTCCAGGTGTCAGTAGGAACGAAACGCTGAGATGATAACCGATCCTTGCAAACGGAGAGAACAGAATTCCGGCGTCAGTGGTGGGTGGTGCGCCAATTCGAATGACTTACGTAGCCCAGGCGTTTACGCCTGGGAATGAAAGAGAGGGTTAGTTTCAAAAGCCCCATTACTGGGGCTTTAGTGGCGCCTCCGTTTGTACCCAGGCGTAAACGCCTGGGCTAGAGAAAACCCACGATGAAATTAGGTCACTAACCAACACCCTCTCTGAATTGACACTAAAATCATGCGCAGGCTACTATCCGAATCTCGCATTTAAATCCAGGGTTCTCGGATTCTTAAATATTTTATCCTTTATGGGTTTCGCTACTACTGCAATTCACGCTGGGCAAGAGCCGGATTCCGCCGCCGGCGCAGTCAGCATACCGATTTATCAAACCTCGACCTATGCACAGGACGGGCTGGGCAAGCATAAAGGGTTCGAATATGCCCGCACATCGAATCCGACACGCTTGGCGCTTGAGCGCAACCTGGCCGCGCTGGAAGGCGCCCAGTTCGGATATGCCTTCGCCTCCGGAATGGCGGCTATCGATGCCACGCTGCGTTTGGTAAAGGCCGGCGACCATGTAATCGTTTCGGATAACACGTACGGCGGCACCAACCGGCTTTTCAAGCGAGTCCTGGCCAACTATGGAATTGAGTTCGAGTTTGTTGATACTTCCGATGTGACAAACGTCGAGTCCGCAATCAAGGACAACACGCGCATGGTCTTTGTCGAAACACCGACCAACCCGGTGATGATCGTCACCGACTTGAAGGCCGTCTCGGACGTGGCGCATGCCGCGGGCGCGCGCGTCGTTTGCGACAACACCTTCATGTCGCCTTATCTGCAAAGGCCTCTCGAATTCGGTGTCGATATCGTGGTCCATTCAACGACGAAATTTCTTAATGGGCACTCTGATGGCATCGGCGGCGCGGTAGTCCTCAACAACGAGGATGACGCGAACTGGATTGCTTTCATTCAAAACAGCGCCGGGGCAATTCTCTCGCCTTTTGATTCATGGCTGGTGATGCGCGGGACGAAGACTCTCGCCTTGCGGATGGAACAGCACGATAAGTCGGGTCGCGCCGTGCGCGGCGTTTCTCGAGGATCATCCGAAGGTCCTGAAGATTTACTATCCTGGGTCGACGTCGCATCCGCAGCATGATTTGGCGAAGCGACAGCAGAAGGGTTTCGGCAGCATGGTTGCATTCGATGTCGGATCGCTTGAGGCTGCGCGCACTGTCCTCGAATCGGTGAAGCTTTGTACTCTGGCCGAGAGCCTCGGAGGCGTCGAGACATTGGTTTGCCATCCAGCCACCATGACCCACGCCTCGGTTGCGCCTGAAGTGCGCGAACGGCTCGGCATCACCGATGGGCTGGTGCGAATTTCAGTAGGAATTGAAGATACCGACGATATTATCGCCGACGTCGATCAGGCTTTATCAAAGGTTGGCAAGTGAGTTATCCGTAGGCTGTTAGTTTCCGCCGACGGCGTTAGGAACCGACTTTAGCCGGACTCTGTTTGGGGACGAACTAAAGTTGGGACTCGAATACCGGAGAAATTCAGATATTATTAAGACCAATGCGAAATCTTGAATCCATCATTCGATCGCAATTTACTATTGTCTAACCATGCTGGTTGAACTTCACGCGAAGACTGACGTCGGCCGGGTGCGCCGGGGCAACGAAGACAATTTTCTCCTGCTCGATCTGAGCACCGCCCGCATTTGGAGTGGCTCTGACGGACCTGAGAACCCGGAAGACCTTCGTCGATTCGATCTCGGCGAACAGGGTTTGGTCCTGGTCGTCTCTGACGGAATGGGCGGGGCGCTGGCGGGCGACGTGGCCAGTCGCATGGCGGTCGAAGCTGTTCGCGACGTGCTGACGGGAAACAACGCCAATGGCCCGGAGTGTGATCCGGATTCCTCGCTGGTCGATTGCCTCAAGCATGCCACTATGCAGGCAAACCGGAACATTCACCACAAGAGCCTGGAAGACAGTCGTTGCAGCGGCATGGGTGCGACTCTGACCGGCGCCGCTGTTAAGGATGACAAGCTGGACCTGATTCAGGTCGGAGACAGTCGCGCTTACGTCATTCGCGGCACACAGATTCGTTTGGCCACCAAAGATCAGTCACTGGTACAGCAACTGGTCGATGTGGGCCAAATCAGCGAAGCCGAAGCTGAGACCCACATGTTCCGCAACGTGATTCTGCAGGCGCTCGGCGCGCAAAACGAATTGACGCCGGCCACCGCCCGCATTCAGCTACGCCGGGGCGATATGCTCCTTTTATGCAGCGATGGCCTGTCAGGAAAATTGCGTAACGAAGAGATTCGCGAGATTGTTTCTGCGGCTGCGAGATCTGGGCGCAGCCTGCACCGCGCTGGTTGCCGAGGCAAACCACCGTGGCGGTGAAGACAACATCACGGTGGTGCTGGCGCGCTTTACCGGTGAAGATCTGCGCGATCCGAACGACGATCGAATTACTGTCGAGTTACCACCACTGGAAGAAGACCGCACCCTGGACGAGACGGAAGTCGATACGCAGCATCCCTAAGTTACGGCTTTAGCTCCTTCCCTCTCCAATCAGGCGACGCGTCCACTCGCTTTACATAAATCGAGGCCCCCTGGACTCTGGTGACTTCGACGCGATCTCCTGCTTCCAATGGATCTTCGCCCTCTGCCGGGTAGGCCGTCCAGGTTGATCCAAAGACCTTGACTGCGCCTTCGTTCAGGGCGCCACGGCTGGAAGAGACGACAGTGCCGACCTTCCCCGGCAAGGATTCAACTCCGGATTTCAAGTCCCCGCCGCTCTTCTCGCGCGAGAAATAATTCACGAAGATCGTGCGCGACGCTGCCGTCAGCCCCAATGACACAACGGTAAAAATCAGGAACTGCAGAATAATGCTGTGAACACCGATGCAGGCCGGCCAGACCTGCAGCCAGCGCCCCGATGCCAAACCAAAGCAGCACAAAGCCAGTGGTAAAGATCTCGGCGATGACCAGAATGGCGCCAAGAATCGCCCAGAAAATCCAGAGGTAGTTTTCCATTCAGTTCCGAGGGTTTGTGTCAGAGCCGGGAGCGGTAGCAACCGGATCTACACGGATCTTCGATGAAGCCAAATAAGATAGATGCTCAATTTCGTGATGTCACCCTTGATCCCGGTTCCGACACTCACTTCCACAAGATTCTTCAACACAAACCAAATATTAGCCGGCCGCTCTGCGAGCCGTCGCATAAAGTAAGGATACCAGTGTTTACCATACGGAACATAGACTCGCATTCCGTAACCATCCCGCGCCAACTGCTCCTGCAAGTCACGGCGAATCCCATAAAGCATCTGGAACTCGAAAGCATCTTTGCCGATACCCTCGCGCTGGGCAAAGTCGATGGTCGCATCGATCATTTTCGGATCGTGCGTGGCGATCCCATGATAGGTGCCGCTTGCCAACAGCAACTGCATCACGCGGACATAATTGTCATCGGTGTCCTGTTTCTCGGGATAGGCGACTTCCGCCGGCTCGTTGTAAGCGCCTTTGCACAGACGAATGCGCGCCGGAATCTTGAGCAAAGCGCTGACGTCGTCTTTGGTTCGATACAAGTATGACTGCACGACAATTCCCACGTCGTTGAGATCGAATTCTGAACGCAGACGGTTAAAGATATCGAGCGTAACCTGGGTGACGTTCGATCCTTCCATATCGACCCGCACGAAATTGCCGCGCCGTTTAGCATCTTCGACAATGCGGCGAGCGTTCCGATACGCCAGTTCGGGATCGATTTCCAAGCCGAACTGCGTCAACTTGATCGACACGTTTGACTTGATGCCCGTGTCATCGATGCGCGCCAGCACGTTCAGGTATTCAGCTACTTCAGCTTCGGTCGCCTTCGCGCTGGTAACCCCTTCATTCAGGTGGTCGAACGAAGCCGTACACCCGTGAGCGTTAATCTCGCGAATGGCTGCGATCGGCTTCGTCGATGGTTTCGCCGGCAATAAAGCGGGTGGTGAGTTTCCTGAAGAGGCTGAACCTGGCGGCGAATTCCTTGAGCCCTTCCTGACGAGAGAGGTAAATCAGCGCGCTTCGCGTAAGCATTCTGTTCGGTGGTGATTTGCTGTGGTATTCTTGGTGAACTTCCAATAAAACTAACGTTCGAGACAGTCACGATTTGATGCGCTGGAAACTGCTGGTCTTGGTATCTGTCGTCGCCGCATTGCTGGCTTCGGTGTTTTGGTTTCTCGTGATCATCGTGTTCTTTAACGGTTCCGTCCGCGATTCTGCGGGTCGATGGCGCATTGTGGCCTTTAAGTCTGGTGATTCCCTTTCTTCCGGCCACCTTCGCGGCGTTCTTTGTCTATCGCCACACTTCGCGAAAACGAAAGACTCAGGCAGCGATAACTATTCTCACCGTCCTGATATTGACCGCGCTCTTGTGTCTTTACGGTTATACGGTTTGCTGCGTAATCGATGCGGTCACCTACGATGCGTCACCTGTCGCTTCTGTTCTCTCGGTCCCAATCCAATCTCTTTCTGCACCGGCTTCAACGAATCAATCACAAATCGGATGTGCTCGTCGAGACTCGACGCTCCAGTTCCTGGGCGCCCTGGTAAATATCTTCACGATTTACGGACCGGGCAAAGTGCTTGTCCTTCAATTTCTTCCTGACCGATTTCACTTCCATGTCATCGAGGCTTCGCGACGGGCGCACCAGTGCGCACGCGACCAGAAAACCGCATAACTCATCGGTCGCAAACAGTGCTTTGGCCATGTCGGTGTCGCGCGGCACGCCTGTATAAGTCGCATGACCCAGGATGGCCCTGATGATTCGTTCAGGATAGCCCCTGCCCGCAAAGAATGTTCGAGCCGGTGAACGGATGCTGATCGGCCGCCGGAAACATCTCGTAGTCAAAATCGTGCAAGAGTCCAACCAGGCCCCACTCGTCTTCATCGGCGTCCGTCCCGCCGTAACGTTTCGCGCACGCGCGCATCGCCGTCTCGACCGCCAGCGCGTGTTTGCGCAGGCTGTCGCCTTTGGTGTATTCGCACAACAATTCCCAGGCTTCCTGGCGATTGGGCATCGTTCCGGTTTCCAGATTCGTATTGCGGCTGGCTTTGAGAAATTATCACGGGCGAACGAGGCGGGACAAGTCACCCTCAGTTGAGACTGATCCGCAGATTACACAGATTACACCGAAGGAAAAGCATTTTGGACCGCTCATTGCGGCATCATCCAGCCTGAAACCAAAAGTGGAATCTGCGTAATCTGCGGATGAATGACAAAAACGCGTTCAGCGCGCTCCACTCTTTGGGCGATAACCGGGCCGGGCGCGAATGGCTATGTCTTTTCGGGATGTCTTGACTTGAATCTTTCGGTAGGCCCCATTGTCCTCTTGCCTGGTTGGGTAATAGCCCAAGCAAGTATTGCGTGCGCAGTTCGGAGGCGATTGGCGGCGAATGCCTGCGGCAGCGAAACAAGGGTGTCCGCTCGATAGAGTTGGCCGCCGGATCGATTCGCAAGTTCACCCAGGTAGCTGTCCGCCATCAGATAGAGATTGTCGAGTTGCGCAGTGATGGAGTCATTCTGCCGCGGCGGATTGTTTATGGTGCCGGGGCTGGGAGTGCTGCCGGGATTGCGCTGGGTTCTGTCAGGCGTGGTGGGCCGGCCATCCGGAAATGGATCAGTTGGAGACGTGGTCGGCGGCGCGGGAGTTCCGGCGTCCAAAAATTATTCCAACCGGATCGACCGGATAAGGACTGCGGGGCATGGTCGGCGTCCGAGTGCCCTCGCCGCTCGGGAAGGTGGTCGCTGTCCCGCCGCCGGTCCGTCCCGGGATGATGCTGCCCGTAGGTAGGCCGACTCCATTGCTGGCGGCATCCTGCTGGCGGGCGATCCTTTCAGTGTCGGCCCGCGTTTCAAAGCGAATTGGATAAACGATTACGCCTGATTCATCGAGGTCGCGGATCGTACTTTCAAACGTAGATTGCTCGCTGTGCCAGTCCATGCCGTCGGTGAAGATTACGATCGCCTTCCGCTGTTGAATGGGTCGCAGGGAATCGAGCGCCAGCTGCACCGCGTCGTACACCCTGGTGTTGTCTCCCTTTTAGTCTTCGAAATCGCGCCGCGGAGCACGGCTTTATCGCTCGTGAAATCGTTCCAATTGTGCAACTCGCCGTCGAACGAAATAACTTTCACCTTATCGTTCGGTCCGATTTGTTCGAGAAACGCAATAGCTGCGCGCTGAATCTGCGGCAGCTTCCCTTCAGTGCTGTTGCTCGTGTCGAGCATTAGCACGACGTAAAACGGCGCCTCTACGGTAGCGAGAAAGGCGATCTCCTGCGCGGCCCCATCCTCGGTCAGCTTGAATTCTTCCTTCTTCAAATCGGCGATGTAACTGCCCGTGCGCGAGCTGGCAATCACAGGAACGGTAACCAGGTTCGTGTCGATCTTCAGAGTCTCGATATCCTGCTCAGATGAGAGTCTTGTTGGTGGGTTTTTGTTCCTGCCCGGTTTGCGCCCATGTGACAGACGCAGATAAGGCGAGACTAACGATCAGCAGGGCTTGCGTCAGGAGTTTCATAATTCGCCTTCTGTGTTTGACGTTGGTCAGATGCACGAACGAGATCTTTCGTTGTCGTTTGGGAAGAGTGCCGTCATTCTAAACCTCTTCCGCCGGATGACCAACAGTTGCGCTCAACGTGTTCGATTAGAAGCGAAGCCGACGAATCATATTAGCCCACCGATTCATCGAGATTTGTATAATTGACACACCGAAGCGCAAGAGAATCGTTCGGTGGTCGGAGCGCAACGGGTACCGGGCAGCATCGCCGATCCGTTCGCAGCCATTCGATACCAGACGTGACCCTTAAACGAGCTGCGGAGCAGCTGGTTGAATGTTCACGCCTAGTCTCGAGTGGCTGCCATCGGATCTGTACAACGGCACCTCTGTTGCCCTACGACGACCGTCCGACTCGCTTGCCGTGCGGTGCGTCAAGTATCCAAGTCCTGATTCATCGGTGGGAGGGGACGGAGAGCATACATTCAGTCCGTGAAACAGACGGCTGAGTCTTAAGGGTTACAGGTTCATACGTTCATTCAGTTGTGTCCGCTTCACGGACTCCAGGGACCACCACGTCACCCAGCGCTGAAGCGCTGGGCTATTGTCTTGCAGTCCGCTTCGCAGACGCGGACAAGAATATTTTCGAGGCAAATCCTCACAACATAAAGGCCGTTAGTAACTCTCTGATGAATCCTGTAAAGTTTTTGCGCGATTGCGCTCCGGAGACAATGTCTAAGGAAATGGATCCACAAACGATCAAGGGCCTTACGTCCCAGGAAGTTTTTGATCGGGTTAAGGCCGGCAAGGTTAATGACGCTCACGAGCAAACCAGCCGTGCGCTCAAAGACATCCTGCGGGCAAACATAATTACCCGGTTTTAATGCCCTGTTGCTCGCTTTGGTTGTCGTGATCCTGGCCGTCGGTTCCCCCAAAGACGCGCTATTCGGACTTGTGATTATTATTAACAGCGCAATCGGAATCTTTCAGGAAGTCCGCGCCAAACGCGTGCTTGATCGTCTGGCCATACTCAACGCCCCGGTTACCCTCGTGCTGCGCGATGGCGCCCCGCAAACAATTCCCATCAAAGAAGTCGTGCTTGACGATGTCGTCATGTTGCGGATCGGCGACCAGGTGCCGGCGGATGGCCTAGTGCTTGCCAGCGAAGGACTCGAGATTGATGAGTCGCTGCTGACCGGTGAAGCCGACCCCATGGTAAAGCAGTCGAACGACTCGGTTCTGTCCGGTTCGATTGTGGTGGCAGGCCAGGGTTATATGCGCACGGTCGCGGTCGGGGCCGACGCGTATGCGCACAAGATTACCGGGCAGGTAAAGCGGTTCAAAGTAACTCAATCTGAGCTCGTGTACGGCACCAACAAGCTGCTCGGCTATATCAGCCTGGTTATTTTGGTAGTAGCTCCGCTCCTCATCTGGGGACAGATCGGGCGCAGCTGGAAATGGCTGGCAAGGAAGCAATGGTGCGGTCGATTGCGGCGATTGTGGGAATGGTGCCGGAAGGTTTAGTGCTATTAACTTCGCTGGCCTTCATGTTGGCAACCCTGGCGCTCGCTCGTCGCAAAGGTGCTCGGTGCAGCAACTGCCGGCCGTTGAAGGGTTAGCGCGCGTTGACGTGCTTTGTCTCGATAAGACCGGCACGCTTACGGAAGGCAAGATCACCTTTTGACCAGTTGGTAATGATCGACGCAAAGCTCCAGAGAGCGCGCCGAGCAAATTTTGGGGGCGTTCGCAGTCGAGCCAATTTCCCCGACGCTCCAGGCGCTGCATGAAGCCTTCGCAACCAAATCCAAAATCAATGCTCATTACGCCGTGCCGTTTTCCTAGCAATACGTAACTGAACGAAGTACAAT
>ERZ1370068.5736-contig-4747_pt1 | contig 47619 bp, 87 predicted proteins | sample MGYA00561227_ERZ1370068 | MGnify/ENA primary metagenome ERZ1370068 (study PRJEB38410, sample SAMEA6850437) | metagenome | study: Metagenomic assessment of the ecological functions of the soil: analysis of the soil microbiota associated with the... | reverse complement strand
ACATGCTTCGTTCAGTTACGTATTGCTCCGGGTCGTAGAACTTAGCCGTTATGATAATTGATAGAAATATCCTTATGTGTTTCTGACAAAGGAATACCAAACCGGGTTGTCTAATCTTTCATATCCTCCTTTTCATTCATAAAACGATCTTCTCAAACTTATCCAGGTAATTCTCTTCTATCCAGGCACCTAATCCCTGGTGTCTCCGGGACTTTCACAACACCATTTTCATGATAAGTCATTCCGCCGCTTACCGGGTCTTCGGTGAACATTAATGGAGTGTCGAGATCATAATATATGATATCATCACTGCAGAGAGACAGATGCGCAAAAGCCGTCATTCCCAATCTTGATTCTGTAAATCCTCCCATTTGCATTTTCATTTTTGCTTTCTCTGCAAGAGCAATAATTTTAAGGCATCGTAAATGCCTCCCGATTTTCCAAGCTTTATATTGATCATGTCGCAGGCTTTCAACCCGATCAATCTTTTTGCATCATGGTGATCACAACAACTTTCATCGGCCATGATCGGTATCGGGCTTTTCTTTTTACCTTTCGAAGACGCATAAAATCCCAGCGTGGAATTGGTTCTTCGCAATGCTGAATGTTATATCGTTCCAATTCTTTTAACGTGGCAATAGCTGTTTTTACATCCCAACCCTGGTTGGCGTCAATGCGGAGAGGAATTTCATAACCGATGGCTTCACGAATAAGACGGATCCGTTCCGGCATCCTTGTCTTTATTCTCACCAAGCTTTACTTTAATGACAGGAAAACCCTGTTGTTTGTATTTGGCTGCATCGTCCGCCATTTTTTTGCCGTGTCAAGGCTTACTGTATAATCTGTTGCAATGCTCTTGTTATTATTCCCTCCTAAAAATTTATACAAAGGAAGTCCTGCATGTTGTGAAGCAATATCGTAAAGAGCCATATCGAAAGCACTTTTTATACTGCTATTGCCGTAAATGATCTTGTCCATTGACTGGATGCAATCTTTTATGTCCAGTGCATTTTCGCCTTTTAATGCTTTAGCGAAATATTGACCTACGATGAAACAGGTATCAATGCTTTCACCATTGATGTGCATGTAAGGGCTGCATTCTCCATAACCCGTATATTCATCCGTTTTGATGACCACAATAATGCTCTGCGCATCATACTCGGCGCCCAGGAAATAATAAAAGGCTCCTTTAATGGGATGATCAATTTATATATGCCGACATTTTTGATTGGTAGTTTTTCTTCACCATTATTTTTTCATTAAAAAAGTATCCTTATTCCTAAGCCCAGCATGCCTACAAGCGGTGCGTTATCATTTACAAAAGATATTTACTGGGGTAGTCTGAAGTCGGTATCCAAACTTTTCCATTCGCATATAAATAGATATCTGCACTCAAGGGAACTTCCCAGGCAAGTCCCAGGTCAAGTGTAAGCCTTTTGAAATGCCCGCTGCCATTTATTGGTTGTTCAGGGGCGTTGTACAACGATGTGTCGATTGAGGTTGAGTAACTATTCGTGACCTTGCCAAACATCAATCCAAATCCAGTAATGCTGTACAGATTCCAGCTTGATCTCAGCGTCTGTGGTGCCCACGAAGTAATGTTTGAAACCGAGAGAAATTTGGTTCAGGCGAAGATCTGCCTTATTGGTGAAAGAAATTTCCTGGGGTGAAGTAGTAGCTGCTTTTGCAGTAGCCGATAGTTGGTTAGTAAAATTTCCGTTGGAAGAATAACTCAATGAAGCATACGCACCTCCTTTGTTGGTAAAATGCCAGTCAACCATTATATCCTGGCCAACAGCCCAGAAACGCTGATCTTTTTAAAGCTTCTCAGGACTAAAAAGTTTGTTGAACCACTGATCCTGATCTGGGAAAAGCACGTTAGCGGGAAAGCACATGCAATAAGTAATAATATTAGTTTGGTTTTTTTCAACTGTATTGATTACAATGTTAAGTTAATTGATGAAAAATGTCAAAGCTATAAACAACAGAAGCCACCCAGGTCCTTACAGGACATGAATGGCTTTTCTAAAAGTTTTTGTGTGACTATTTCACAATTTTCAACTCTTTGATAACGTGTTTGATCTCCTCCCACTTTATCAATTGTCCAGAGCACTGCACGTATATCGACACAGATCGTGCGGTTCAGGTCTTTATCATAAGCGATCTTGTGACTCAATGCTTCATAGTTTCCATCGAAAGCAAGTCCCAGCAACTCACCTTTTGCATTTATCACCGGGGAACCGGAATTACCCCCGTTATATCGTTATTTGTGATGAATGCAACCACAAGATCATTCTTTGCCTTTATCAATATACTGGCCGAAATCTTTTTCTTCATCATTTCCAAAACTTTGGGATGAAGGTCGAATTCATAATCGCCGAGGAATATATTTTTCCAGGAATCCTTTTGATGTCGTCACATAGTCGTAATGAACGGCGTCTCTTGGGTTGTAGCTTTTACAGTTCCAAAACTTACTCTCATGGTGAATGTAGCATCAGGATACATTTTCTTTGCTTTCACCGTGTCCATTTGCATGATACCTTTCAGGTAAAGCCTTCCCAGGTCATCATTCTTTGCATTAAATTGTTGAAAATAGGGTGAATACTTGCTGTTATAATTTTTGTAAACGTGCTGGCAAAATTGAAAGCGGGATCCTGTTGAAGTTTATTCGCATCGGGATGGGCGATAAAATCGTTCCATCTTGTATCATCAAATATCATAGTCTTGCTAAAAACATCGGCAGCGAATTTTTTGTAAGTGGCTTCATCTTTCAGATCACCGTATTGATTCCTAAGATCGTTGTAAAAACCGGTGGGTTGCTGATCCTGGGGAATATCTTCGTAGTACATTTTTGTGACCGTTGCCAGTATGCTCTGATCCGAGGTCTTATTTTCTTCGCCAAGGAATTCCTTTCCTGTAACTGTTAGCCATATCAAGTGCCTTCTTTGCATCGGTCGCTGTTGAGTTTGTACCAACCAAAGCATTTTCCAACTGTAACAAGCTGCCTGCAAACATGATCAGCGGAGAGCCATAGATACCCTCGTTCATATATACCCTGGTCTTTGAATAAGGCCGCCAGTCATCATAAGCCTTTTCCCATTCAGTAAAGACGTTTTCATATTCAGCTTTCCCTTTTGCCCATGATGCGAATGTCTGTTCAGCCTTTTTCTTTTGTCCATACACATCATACTTAATAAGTTGTTTGCTTTCGCCATCAAAAAATTTCCAATAATTAGAGATGATTGAATAGGAGGAGGCTAGTTGCAATTTAATAGCAGGATCTTTTTCATTTCTGCGAGCATATATTTCAGGCGCATGTCACGCAGCTTCACCAATGTTGGATTATTGATGTCGATCTTTTGTTTTAACACCGTATGAAGTTTCATAGCGGTTTGTTGAACCGGGATAACCGTAGATCATCGCGTAATCACCTTCTTTCACTCCCTTTATGGAAATAGGCAGGAACCATTTTGGTTTGAAGGGAATATTTGCTTCTGAGTATTTTGCCGGTTTGCCATTTTTATCTGAATACACACGGAAAACAGCGAAGTCAATAGTATGACGGGGCCATTCCCAATTGTCAGTGTCACCCCCAAACTTGCCGAGGTTCTCAGGTGGAGCTACAACTAACCTGACATCTTTGTAACGCTGATAGGTAAAAACAAGGAACTGGTTGCCTTTGAACAAAGAGCTTACTCTCGCTTCAATACTTTGTGCCGTATCTGAAAGCCTGCTATTGATGCTCATGATCACTTTTTGCTGGCGCTGCGCCCTGTCCATCCCTGTTAATCCCTGCAATGAGTCCATTACTTCCTTTGTGACGTCATCGATCCGCAAAAGAAACTGGACTGTTAGACCTTCGGCCGGGATCTCTTCTCCTCTCGATTTTGAATAAAAACCATCAAGCAGGTAGTTATGATCAACCGTGCTTGCTGATGCGATCACTTCATAGCCACAATGGTGATTAGTAAAGACCAATCCTTCGGGGCTCACCATTTCCCGGTGCAACCTCCCCCAAAAATGACTATCGCATCTTTGAGTGAAGGTTTGTTAATGCTGTAAAGTTGTTCTTTCGTCAGTTTCAACCCTCTCTTCACCATATCATTGTAAACCTGCTGACCAAGCAGCAAGGGAAGCCACATTCCCTCATCGGCGAAGGATTTAAAGAAAAGAACGAAGCAGGAAAATAATTGTGATGAATAGTTTTCTCATGATTGTGTGATTTGTAAGTGTGACAAACGTACTTTAATTTTTTGCAATTGCCATATCATATTGCCTGGTTCCAGATAAGTAGTCCACAATAAGAATAGTTTCCAGAAAAGAAGTTGCTTTTATTATGTGAAAATATTCTAAACAGGCACAATTATTATTTGAAGCACTATACCCGGCGTCCGGGGCGTAGAATAGTCTAATAAGGATATTCACTTAAACATCTGTGCTCGTCACCAATATCACGAAGATTGTTCTTCATTTAAAACCTTCCACAATAAATCTTTTAATTCCCGGATATTTTTATTGGTCACTGATGAAATAAAAATGTGTGGGAGATCCTGAGGGCAACTCTTTTTCAATAGCTGCAATTAATTCATCGTCCAAAGGTCGGACTTTGCTGATAGCAATGACAAACTGTTTATGCGACAGTTCAGGGTTGTATTTTCCAACTCAATGACCAGTATCTCAAATTCTTTTTTATGGTCTTTGCTATCGGCTTGGGGATCACAAATAACAAAACGGGATTGCGCTCAATATGCCGCAGAAAGCGATGCCCTAATCCTTTTCCTTCTGCAGCTCCTTCAATAATTCCCGGGAGATCGGCAATGCAAAAACTTTTCCCATCGCGGTACTCGACTATTCCCAGGTTGAGGCGTGATAGTCGTAAAAGCGTAATCAGCTATTTTTGGCTTTGCCGCGGTCATCACCGAAAGCAAAGTGGATTTACCAGCGTTTGGAAAGCCAACGAGTCCAACATCGGCTAATACCTTTAATTCTAAAATTTTCCATCCTTCAACGCCGGGTAGCCCGGGCTGGGCGTATTCAGGCGCCTGGTTAGTGGCCGTTTTAAAATTCGTGTTGCCCAATCCGCCCTTTCCACCTTCCAGCCAGATCGTTTCTTCTCCATCCTTTAGTATCTCAGCCTCTTTTTTCCCTGTCTCTTCATCAAGCGCAATAGTACCGAGGGGAACTTCAACGATTATATCCTTTCCATCCCTGCCGGTTTTATTATTACCGCTTCCACCTTCACCGTTTTCGGCCAATACATTTTTGTAATAGCGTAAATGTAAAAGTGTCCAGAGATTTTTGTTCCCTTTTAGAATGATATGCGCGCCTCTTCCGCCATTACCTCCATCCGGTCCTCCAAATGCAGTCATTTTATTCCGCAAAAATGTTTACTGCCGGCACCTCCATGCCCCGTTCGGCAAAAAGATCTTTATCTCGGTCAACAAAATTGTTCTTCTCCACGAAAATCTTTAGCGGCAAAAGTAAGTTAACGCATATGATTAATGATTGTATTTAAAACACTAATCCCGTGGGATAATCCAATAATTTAATAAAGCTGTTGAGCTTTTGGCAAAGTTTTTTCGGCATATACTATTCTGATATGAACCTTCAAATCCTCCAAATAAATTTTATATGATAAAGGGGCTAAAAAACTTCATGGCAGCGAGCCTGCTTGCATGAAGAGGTCAGATAGTGATCATTTAAAATTTGTGATACACCGGAAAGACGATGAACATTTAAAATTCGACTTTACCCTGGAATTAAACGGCATCAAAAGCTGGGCGGTTCCTGATGTTCCTTCAATGGATCCTATGGAACAGCGCTTTGCCACGGAGGGATGAGGTTAAACTTGAAAAGATCCCTGATGAAAATTGGGAATTTGGGTTGACACTCGAAATGATACAGGCATGGGATAAAGGCAATTATATTCCTATTGATGATAAAGGAGAAATATTATCAGAAATACGAAGCGCTTAAATGTTTGCAGGATGGTGTATTAAAAATTTTTCCTGCAAGGAAAAAAATTGATCGGAGAATTTGTACTAATGAAAAAGGGATCAATGATTGGCTGTTGATGAAACGGCATGATGAATTTGCTCTATACAATTACCAGGTGCACGTAATTGCCGGATAAGAATTTCTTCTTGTTTTGTGGAATATCCTCTACACTTTCAAAAGAGCCAATCTCTATTGTCTTGTTGATAAGATGAAATTTTTATTACACAAATGATGGTAAAAACAAAAAGCATTGGCCTTACGGGGTCAATGCTTTTGTGATTCAGTTAAGATTGCTCTTTACTGGACCACTAATTTCTTGAGTAAAAGATCGCCTTACTGCTGATATCGCTCACTTTACAAGATAAATTCCCTGTGCAGTATTCTTTTTAGATTAATAGTTTGCACCTGGATATCGTTGAGAATATTGATTTTTTGCGTCATGATCATTTTGCCGCTTACATCGGTCAATTCAACTGTGTAATTTCCGGGAATTAATTTATTGAACTGAAGTTTAAATTGGTTAGTACCCACATCCACCGGATTCGGATAGAGTTGAACCGCATTCTGAAAGGATCAATTGCTGCTGTTCGATAAGGGCAAAATCACCTGGCCTGCGATTAGATAAAAAGTTGCTATTCGCAAGATCAGAGGTAAGATAAATTCCTTTCGGAGCATTATAAGGAGTCGAATTCCACGATTTTGGATCGACCAGGTACCAGCCTTTTGCATAGGTCTGGCTTCCCGCTAACAATTTTCCATCATCTGTAACAGCCACTCCATTGATAGTAAAACCTGATGGTAATCCTTTAATAGGGCCCAGCCATTTAGCGACCTTGGTGTCAATATTGATCTTGAAAACACTGTTATTTGCTGAGACCAAATAAAGATTGCCTTCGTCATCAGCCACCATGTCGCCTCCCCAACTACTGCAGCGGTTATGTATTGAGATGCCTGTATTACCGGGATCATCTACTAATGCACCCAGTTGCTCGATCTTGAATTTTTACCAGTACTGAACCGGACAAAATTGTTCGCATCATTTGTCACGTGCATATCCATAACCATCGGGAGCGATCACCATGCGGGAAACAACTCCTCCGTCGTCTCTTGTTTATATTTTCATGCCCGGTAAAAGATTGACCAGTGACATAATAAAGTTTCATCGTTTCCAGGTCAATATAGCGAAGCTGGTCAATGAACATCGGTGTAAAAATAAAGACGATTATTCTTCCTGTCATATGCGATGGCTGCAACACCGGTATTAAAGGGCAGTAAAGAATTACCATTGCCATTATTGGCCACAATTAGTTTCTTTGTTTGCGCGTCATAAGCTACCTGTTTGATGTTATTTACGCCATTGAGCAATGCATCACTGTAAACACCTGTTTGCAGGTTAAGTTTTCGCAACACGGTCCAGTTGGCTGTATTTTGATTTACGTCAGTTATAGCGTATGCAAAGCGATCCTGGGCAAACACGGAGATATTCAAAAGGATGATACCTGAAGAAGAAGAGCAGAGTATAAATTTTTTCTCATACACACAGTTTTTTTGTTTTTCTATGGGACATTTAAGTTACAAAGTTTTCCGTTTTCTATCGAATTATTTTTTTATGTATGCGATCACTAAATTGACCTTAATGGCAGTCATAAATTGTGGAGTCAGAGCTAAATTTGCGGATATGAGATGGCTTATCGTAATTTTACTCTTCATTCTTCATTGTGCTCTCAAACTTGTAAAAACAAGGAGGGGTAAAACTTCCTCCATGCATATTCGATAAGATCGAAGCTATTCAGCAACAACCTCAAATACAACCCGCCTGGCTACCGTTTATCGTTATCTGTACGCAGGAAATTATGTTTATCTCTTTTTAGTTCCAATTGTTGTGATCAATATAATTATTTGTACGACAGAGATTGTAATATAATATGCGCACCAAGTGGTGGATTTACAGGAAAAGGAGATAGCCGATGCTCAAATTTTAAAGAAATGGCGACGGATGAAACCTTGGTTTGGAAGGACGCACGCTGAGATCATATGTCCTGGTTTCCCGCCTTTATTCTGTTCCAGGTATCGTACAGATTTTCCTGTTGTGGCCTGTTATTGGGAATTTCATGTAAAGGTTCGACAAGCTTTGAAGGATTCAAACATTTCTTTTGGTAATTGCTGATATAACTGAGTGCCTTTCGTCTTCCAGCTGATCATTTCGTCGCTGACTTGTTTAATAATTTTTGCGGGGTTACCAACAACCAAACTTCTTGAGGGTATTTTTCTGATTCCTTTATAAAACTCAATGCACCGACAATACATTCGTCGCCCAATTCAACATTATCCATAATAACACTGTTCATCTCCTACTAAACAATTTTTGCCGATAGTAGCTCCGTGAATGATGGCCCCATGACCAATGTGCGAAGATTGCTTCAGTAAAACTGTTATACCCGGGAACATGTGAATGATACAATTTTCCTGCACATTGCAGCCATCTTCGATGATGATGCCACCCCAATCTCCACGCAAGCGCAGCGCCGGGACCGATGTAGCAATTTTTCCCGATGATAACGTTGCCGGTAACCGGCAGCTTGTGGATGGACAAACGAGGACTCATGAACTACCGGGATAAAACCTTTGAATGAATAAAACATAATTATTTTTTCGAAGCTCAAAGTTGGCTAAAAGAAATAAATTTTTATTAATAGTTGTAAACAGAAATCACTTCTTACACTGTTATTATGTTTTATTAGAATGAGATGAAATTCCGGGCATCATTGCTTGCCGTCATTCGCTCCTTCACCAGGTGGAATTTATTCAATCAAAAAATTATTATTATGAAGTACAGAGATCTTGGTAATACTGGAGAAAATTATCCGCAATTGGATTAGGTTGCATGGGAATGAGCTTTCGCTTACGGTCCCTCGTAATGATGAGGAATCTATAGCTACGCTCAACAGGGCGCTCGAACTGGGAATTAATTTTTGGGATACGGCAGATATGTATGGTTTTGGTCATAACGAAGAACTGATCTCAAAGGTTCTTGTGCCTAATCGCAATAAAATTTTTATTGCTACAAAGTTTGGATTCAGGCTAAAGGAAGATGGATCCGGCACTTATGTTGACACATCGCCTGCTTATATAATGGAGGAGATTGAAAAAAGTTTAAAGAGATTAAAGATCGATACCATCGACCTGTATTATTCTCATCGTGTAGATCCAAAATACCGATTGAAGAAACAGTGGGGGCAATGGCGGAATTGGTGAAACAGGGCAAAGTTCGATATCTCGGTTTATCCGAAGCCTCAGCAAGATCAATTCGAAGGGCCAGTGCTGTACACCCCATTACAGCGTTGCAAAAGTGAATATTCTTTATTGACAAGAGACCCGGAGGGTGAGATCCTTGATACTGTTCGTGATCTTGACATTGCATTTATCCCCTACAGTCCTTTGGCAAGAGGATTAGTAACTGCCACTGTGGAAGATAAAGATCAACTGGCCAAGGATGATTTCCGAAGAACCCTGCCACGGTTTGATGATGAGCACTGGAAAAATAACAAACAGCTGGTTGATGAATTTGCCGAGTTTGCTCATTCAAAAAATTCTACGCCGGCGCAGATCGCGTTGGCATGGGTGCTGGCACAGGGTGACGATATGATTCCTATCCCGGGTACCAAGCAGCGGAAGCATCTTGAAGAGAATGCAGCAGCAGTTGACGTTACACTTGCTGCAGATGATCTTGATGAAATTGAAAACCATTGTAAACAATCATCCGAATGTTGGTAATCGCTATAGTGAGGGTTCGATGAGATTGGTGAATCAATAAAGACATTTGGCTCACTGGTAACTTCTATCGCGTCGTAATCTGACGTGCTTTCTTAAACTAAATTCTTTCCTGTTCTGAAGCAGGTTCCTTTAAACAGGGCGACCTGCTCATTTTTTTGGTTGGTAACATGAATTAAATAAACTCCGGTACTTCTTCCATTATGAATTTCTTTTGCCTCTGCAGTCAGCACATCGCCGATGTTTACTGCTTTGGTAAAAGTGATCGTGACATCCAAAGCCACTGAGAGATTATTCCTGTTATTGCAGGCAAATGCAAAGGCACTATCGGCCAACGAGAAGGGGAGGCCTCCGTGGACTATGCCAAAACCATTTACCATTTCCTTTCGGATCGTCATTTTTATTTTGCTGTATCCTTCTTTTACTTCCAATACTTCAACTCCCATCCACTGGCTGAAAAATCATTTTCCATCATGATGCTTCACTACTTCTTCATGAGTTGTTTGCATAATAATCGGTAATTATTAATTAATGATTATTCATTGTTTATTGACTCCACGGAGTCCGTTGACCTTCGGAGATCATTCACCTTTGAAATTCGGTTTTCTTTTTCCATGAATGCTTTTACTCCTTCTTTGTAATCTTCCGTCTGTGCTGCTTTCATTTGAAAAATATCTTCCTGTTTTAATTGTTCTTCAAAACTGGCTGTCATAGATGAATTCAATAGTCTTTTTGTGTAAGCGAGTCCTTTTAGTTGGCATTTCCGAAAGATATTTTGCGATATTCAATGCATTTTCCGCAAAAGTTTCGTCCGGGAAAAATTTATAGATCATTCCCATTTTCCCGGCTTCTTCAGCCGAAACTTTTCGCCCAGCATCATCAATGCCGAAGCCTTTTGCCAGCCGATCAATCTCGGCAAACATATATGATCCGCTGCTATCCGGTATCAAGCCGATCTTTGAAAAAGCCTGGATAAAAGAAGCGGATTGTGCGGCAACGATTATATCACAGCACAAGGCAATATTAGCACCCGCCCCGGCTGCTACTCCATTCACTGCTGCTACTACGGGCTTTTCCAGCTGGCGAATTCTTTGTACGATAGGATTATAATGTTCAGATAATATTCTGTCAAATCCCTGGCGTTTGGTTCTGTTACTTCTGCAAGATCCTGCCCGGCAGAAAATCCTTTTCCTGCTCCTGTGATATAAACACATCTTACCTCGTCATTTTTACACTCATCCAGTTTCTCCTGCATCAACAGGGCCATTTCGCGATTGAAAGCATTTAATTTATCAGGGCGGTTGAGAGTAATGATACCGATCGCATCTTTTATTTCAAAAAGAATAGGAGACATGCCGTGTTTTCAGGCAAAGTACGCAAAGATTTTCTCATTACCTCGTCCGCCAATGAGAAGGCTAAAGCGTACATAATTCTTCAGTCTGGTAAGATGACAGCACGGTTTGTGCAGTAAGGGCTTGTTTGAGTCCGGGAACAAGATCTTGCATTTCCAAACGGTAGATAGGTCATGGCCTGTCCACAGACAATCATCTTGACTCCATAACTTCTGTAGCTCTTTGATCAACGGAATGTTGGGATTATCAACCCCATATTTCCTTTTGTATTTTCATTCGATAAGAGACTGTACAAACCATCCGCATGAACTACGACAGCGGCTCCTATGTTTTTCTCTGGGATGCCATTCGCCTCATGCAAATCTCAACTCGCGTGCCACATTACCCAAGCCTCCGTGAATTTCCTTTCTAGCAGCCGTATCAAACCATGCAATCTCAAACAGCATGTTGTAATGCATGCCAGGGTCCGGAATTTCGTCAACATGCTCAACAGGAAGCCACGCCCGCCCAGTTCACAGCTTTGATAGCCGGAAATGTTTGCCTGTATTTATTATCAATCAACGAACCAGCCAACAGACATGATCTTTTGTTGAAACTGTACATAAAATATTTGTCGCAAAGTGAACGTGCATCCTCGAGACTCAGGCTATCCTTATTACCCTTGACCAACTTTTCCAGAAATGATTTATAATCTTTCTTCAAATGCCTATCGACGACGAATCTATTAATGCTAAGACTGACTTTCTTTGAGAACTGATAGCTCATTAAAAGCGTTTGAAAATTCTGTCTTAAACTTAGCCTCAAAGGAAGCCTGGTTCTCTTTCTCATGAAATTTTTGCAAGAGCATATGTCATCACGTCGACGTCATACGATTTGTCGTCATCAATTTTGTGGATCGAATCTACCATTTCAATTGCCTTGGTGTAATTGTCAGACAGAATGTAATAATTAATGCAGTTCTCAAAATAGGTTCTTTGTTCGCTTCATGGTAATTGGCCAGCACATGCTCTGAAAGTTTTGGCATGACTTGAGCAATGGCTGTCGAGTCAGAGTAATTAGCAACGGGGAAGTAAAATTTTGAGTCAGTGGCCGCCGAATCTTTGTTGATTGGGCTAATGGCATTGGTGCTGACTGCGCAAGAGGTTACACTTATTGTGCCGATGGCAATAATCGTGGAAAAAAGAACTTTCTCATGTTGGTGGTTTTGGTGGAAGAAACGGTGAAATACCTCTGCTGAATGTACGTCTTCCTTGGTTTAAAACAAAACGGTTGAAAATGAATTCTTGAGGCGGATCAGCAACCTAGTGACATTTGAAATAATCGAATGGCTCTTTGCAGTCATCACAAACGTATAAAGCTTTACACGCAGTGGAACCAAATTCACTCACGCGATGAGTATGCCACGAATTACAATGTGGACACTGGATAGCTTCTTCGGCAAATAACTTTTCATTGCAAACCTGCTGTTTGGGAGTAGGCGGTGCAATGCCATAATCTTTCAGTTTTTGTTTTCCTTCTTCACTCATCCAGTCAGTTGTCCAGGCAGGAGAAAGCACTTGGTGACCTTTATATTTTAAAACCTATGGTTGATAGCAGCAATGCGGATGTTCATGGTGATGACATCCATTGCAGGACAACCGGAATAGGTTGGAGTTGATGATGACTTCGATTTCATCATCTTCATTGCGACAAACCACATCTCTTACAATTCCCAGGTCAATTACATTTAATGCAGGCGACCTCCGGATCATTCACATGCTCCAGGTATTTATAAACTGTTTCTTTATTTATTTGATGTCGTCAATCAGTTCTCAAACCATTCACCATTCACATCGATATGCTCGTCGCATAAATTGCAGGTCAGCAAGGATATTACTTAAATGTTCTGTATGCGATCTCCCTTTTTCCTCCTGCCTTCATTGGAGACCTTCGTTGGGATACGGCAGGGTTCCTTCACCAAAAACTTCTTTCACTTTTTCTTCCCATTTTGGTTTTAGTGAAGAAGGATCAACTCCCAAACCTTCTTTTGCGGCGCGTTGCTCATAGCTCTGCGGCTTCAAACAATTCGCCGTGAGTACAGCCATAATTCGTCAATGGCCTTTAGCATGCGTTGATGACTTTCCTCAGTCCCATCTCCCAAACGAATCACCCACTCACTACTCCAGCGTAAATGATAAGTAACCTCTTTCAGCGATTTTTCTGCGATCGCCGCCAATTGAGGGTCTGTTACTGTTTGTAATTCTTCGTATAAATAATATTGATAAGCGCTAAAGAAGAATTGACGCAAAATTGTTTCGGCCCAGTCACCACTTAGGTTGTTCAGCCAACAAACAATTTTTGAATTCATGGCGGTCTCTCAAACAAGCGAGCGTGTCTCTCTGAGGCCTCATCCTCAATCCTCTCCGATGGAGGAGACTTTGGAAAATGCGCTCATTTATTAAGCTGAGCAGCGTATTGGTAAAAATTTCTTGCCTGCCCGATCAGATCAAGTGCAATGTTGGTGATAGCAATATCCTGCTCTAATACTGGGTCCGTGAGCACACCACTCACTGTTGCGATGACCCAGTATCAGAGCATCATCCGCCAGGTGAAGAGTGTAGGCCTCCCTAAATCCCTCCGAAGGAGGACGTTAGGAGATTCTGCATTTTGAAATTCTTTCCCATAATCGGAGCATTTTAGCCACTCCCTTGGGGAGGTTTGAGTGGGACCTTACATATGCTTCACTTCATCTGGCAAATCATAAAACGTTGGATAACGATATACTTTGTCCTCGGCAGGCTCATAAAAATTTCTCCTGCGTCATCAGGATTGGAAGCATGGACATATTTTGATTCGACCACCCAAATGCTTATTCCTTCCATCCTTCGTGTATAAACATCTCTGGCGTTTTCGATCGCCATCTGTGCATCGGCAGCATGCAGGCTGCCTCACATGTTTATAGATCTAATCCCTGTTTGCTGCGGATAAAAATTTCCCACAGAGGCCAATCCGAGGTCTCTGCTCTCCAGCCCTCGGAGGGGGAGCTTGAAGACTCATTTGCTTCGTTGCCTCCAGAGTTCTCTATCAGGAATATCGCCGTAGTAAAATTTTGTGATAAGATTCATTCGAAAAATGATTTTAAAATTTCAGACTGTTTCTAAAAGCCCCTTTAGGGTTTGGTTCTCTTTCTTTTCTGCATAAGCCTCCGCTGCTTCCTTCACCCACTTGCCTTCTTCCCATGCCTTTCTTCTCGCTTCTAGTCGTTCTTTGTTACAGGACCATTTGCCTTTTACCACGTTCCAGAATTCTTCCCAGTTGATCTCGCCGAAATCATAATGCTTTCTTTTTCATTCCATTTCAATTCAGGATCAGGCAACGTCATTCCCAAACACTTTTACCTGCTCCGCGATCATGTCTACAAAATTTTGTCGCAACTCATCATTGCTTTTTCTTTTGATCTTCCATTTCATACTTTGATCGCTATGAGTTGGATTCGCTGTCGTGCGGACCAAACATCATTAATGATGGCCACCACCAGCGATTGATCGCATCCTGGCACATCTCCTTTTGCTCTTTTGTTCCCTTGAAAACACCAATAAAATTTCAAAACCCTGGCGCTGGTGAAAACTTTCTTCTTTACAAATCCTTACCATCGCCCGTGCATAAGGTCCGTAAGAAGTTCGCGTAAGCATCACCTGGTTTAGTATCGCAGCACCATCCACTAACCAGCCAATAGCTCCTATATCGGCCCAGGTCAAGGTAGGATAATTAAAGATGGAAGAATATTTCGCCTTTCCACTGTGCAGATCGTTTATTGTTTGTTCTCTGTTATCACCCAGGGTTTCTGTATGCCGAATATAGGTACAGACCATGGCCTGCCTCATCCTGCACTTTGGCAAGTAGTATGGCTTTGCGTTTTAATGATGGTGCCCGCGTGATCCAGTTCCCTTCCGGCAACATGCCAACAATTTCGCTATGCGCATGCTGGCTGATCTGCCTGATGAGCGTCTGGCGATATTTCTCAGGCATCCAATCGCTTGTTCGATCTTTATCTCGACCTCTATTTTTCCTGGAACAGTTTTTCGGTTTCCGTTGGGGCATAATGGTTATTTCAACTACAAATTTACGAACCAATGCCAGAGCCCTATGCGGGTTACCATCCTGGTGAGTTCGGCTTGACTTTCAAGTAATCGCTGAAGCAATGTAACCTGGTTCATTGCTCTTATATAGTTATGCCCTGGGCAAGCAGCCCCATAATATTTATCATTATTCAGATGATTCGTAAGGAACCGAGCGCTTGCATGTAGGTCATGAACATGCCGGAATAAACGAAATGATCGATTTCCGCCTGGCTGAGCTCCTTTCCCATTTCCTCAAGGTACCCTCTCGCTATGGCATAAAAAGTTCTCGCGAATACTGATCTTGTCAAAATTTTTTCTTCTTCGCTGACTGGTGATACGGTAGTGTACGGATCATGTCTCCAACATCACTGATAAAATAACTCCGGCATCACGGTATCAAGGTCTATCACACAAATCCCTTTTTCATTTTTATGCAAGAGCAGTTACATTGTTGATCTTTGTATCGTGATGGGTTACTCTCAATTTGAATTCCTTGTCTGAAATGATCTGCTGGTAAGTTGACAAAATATCGTTGTTTGCGAGTAGGAGATAAGTGAATTGTTTTTTCAGCTTCAGCCTATTCTTGATTGATCGCCTGAACGAACGGCCTCTTCAAATTGAGCATACCGGAAGGACCAAGTTATGAAAATCAGGGAAGTGTTATTTTCAGATCCTGAACCGGAAAATCGTTGAGCACCTCGTGTAAATGATCCAAATTGCCCGGCTGCTTCGAAAGCCTGTTGCGGTGTTTGAGCAATATCATATGTGCGGGAATCCTTTACAAACGGAAAAAGCCTGAAATATCCCTCGCCGGGAATGTGCACGATGCTTTCCATTTCTTGTTGTCCTTCAGCGGTGATACAAAAATATTCATGGCTGATTTTTTCAAGCCAGGATGCGATCCCTGTAATATTATCGGCAATGAATGAGGGCTCTTTGAAAAACTTCGTGGTTGATCTTTTGAAGTATGTATTCTTTCGATCGATCGTCGATCTTCCAGGTATTATGGATCAAACCACTTCCGAATGATTGAATAATTGCTGTATCACTATACTGTACAATGGCAAGACTTCTCTAACATACCGCCGTCGAGCTGATTTTTAATCAACAACAAATTAAAGAAACAATTGCATCAATAAATGTGCTAAATCGTTTCGCAAGGCAAAATTTCTTCAAGCCCCGGTTAACACGGCGCCTAATTTTGTAGGATGCCGGGAAACTTGGGTCTGTTACTAATGTCAGCTTTTACTTTTTGCGACAGATGGTATTGCTCAGAGGAGTGACGGGAAAGTTATTTGTACCGAATATGATGAATATGTGTGTAACACTGAGACTAACACCTGCAGGTCCTGTACCTACAGCTTTGGATCCTGCAATGGGTCTACCCTGATATAAGTTATGTTGAAACTTCTAACAGACCCGTTCCTAAAATACCATTTTGTGGTGCTTGAAAGTGATCAATTGAAGATCACCATTTGCCCGGGACTGGGAGGGAAGAGTTTTTTCAATGATCCATAAACCTTCGGGAAAAGAAATATTGTATGTTCCGGATGTCATTCGCTACACGAGAATTTTGCCAAGATTTTATTTTTTGTGGCAGGGGCATTGAAGTTAGCTTCCCGATCTCGCATTCGCCAAGTCAAAACGAAATTGTTCTTTATAACATTGACCGAACGAATGAGCGAACATATGTGACCTGTGGTGAAAGGGAGTTGCGTTTTGGTATGCAATGGTCTAGTTGAATATTCTTTAGGATAGGGTGATAATTTTTTAACAGAGAGAGTCATTTTTTATAATCCGGGAACTTCAGCTTATCCCTGGATGTCGTGGTCAAATGCCGCTTTGCCTTCGGCACCAGGTACGAAATTTGATTTTCCAAAGGCACAGTACTGTCTGCATTCTTCTAAACTTGATACCATTGACTGGGAGAAAGAAGGGCCGAAAACGCAAACAGACATCAAAGAAATGACTGGTTACTTCTGGAAGACAAAAGATGCAAATGCATTTGAGATGCGTATACTCCATCATTTGGTACTGGCTTATACCACATAGCTGATGAAAAGGTTGCTGACGGCATTAAACTCTGGAGCTATGGCAGGTGGGTGATGACAGCACATGGTCGACCCTTAGCACGGCACAACATCAAACTTATCTTGAGATACAAGGTGGTCCGATCGGTGATCAATCTATCAAGTTAGAGATGCAGCCAAAGCAAAAGAGATGGCATGTTGAATATTGGATACCCTACTGATAAAGAATTAAACATTTATTCTTTAAAGTTCCGGACGTGAAGCTGAGATCAACCATTGACATACCATTATTTCAATGGGCAAGAAAAACGGAAGTAAAAGTTTGGGAAGATCTGCAAAAAGCTTATCGGGCAAAAAATAAATTGCCGGAGCCGCCGCCAATAGAGGAAAATTGCTGGGCGCCTTCCGGCATGGAAAATTTGGATGCACTTTTAAATGGGCGATCGACAGCACAACGGGAGAAAAGATCTGATCTCTGGAAATTTTACTACGGGACCTGGTTGGCGGGAAGGGATAAAACTGCTGAGTCGATAAAGATCCTTTCAGCAACAAAAATCGGAGTAGCCAAAGCATTACTCGCAAGATTATTAAAAGCAAAGGTGATATGAATGGGCAGCGAAGGAAGCGTTCGAATCGATCAGTGAAAAATGGTTACGAGATAGATCCTCAAATTGTAATTGAAAGAGATAGGGTCCTTCCGAAACCTTGGATCTCAAAATATTCCCGAACGTGAACAATGGTTATCAAAAGTGGATGCTTTGAAAGACGAATGGATCATTGAGCGAAAAGTACAATTGCTGATCGATAAAGACAGAACCACAAAGAGCGAAGGACCTGCTTTTGTCAACTCCTTTTCAGAAAGTGCATCAAACTTATACACGCACAAACTTATGGATGCAGATCTGCGATAAATTGAAGATCCCATCTTATCCTATTCCCAAAGAATTGGGTGAAGATCAACTGGCGAGATTTGGAGCCTACAGGGAATATGAGTAATCTCCCAATAATAAAGATAATATGCTCACAGATTTCACTGATGAACACAGAAAAAATCTATGTCAGTCTGAGGCATCTGTGAGAACTTGCATCAAAGGATTGTATATTTAATTTCATGAAGAATTTAATTGGTTTTTATTTTTCCTGCTTGCTTTTCAGCGTTTGACTTGCTGCTGATAGCCTGGCAGTGCAGTTCTCCTGATAAAAAGATCGACGTTACAGTTTATTATAAAGGACAAATTAAGCTACTCTATAAAATACCTGGGCAAGACCAATTTTGCTTCCATCAGTCATTGACCTGCAATTGCAAAATGGTAAAAAACTTTCTGATGATCTGCATTTGAGTAAAAGGTCTGTTCGATCATTCAATGGCAAAATAATTTCTCCTGTCCCGGAAAAAAGAAAAGAAATTCCTGATGTTTATAATGAACTATCACTTCAGTTCAAAGAACCATTTGCCCTTTTACTGAGAGTGTACAATGACGGAGTAGGTTATCGCATAGTTACCCGTTTTAAAGATTCGATCATTATAAAGAATGAGGTCGCAGAATTTAATTTCCCGGAACATAAAGAAATTTTATTGCCTTTGTTTGAACCAAGGGACGGCTGACCCTTTCATCACAAGCTTTGAGGAATTATATCAATTAAAACAAATGGACAGCCTGACTGAAAAGTCGATGGCGTTTTCACCGGTGTTGGTTGGTGATAGTGATGAAGTAAAGATCGCTATTACAGAATCTGATCTTGAGGATTATCCGGGATGTTTTTAAGAGGGACAAATAGAAATGCTTTGCTGGGTGTTTTGCTCCCTATCCATTAGAGGAGAAAATGACCAAAGGAGAATTCCCCCAGGCTCTTGTTGCAAAAAGAGCAGATTACATTGCAAAGACCAACGGCAGCTCGGAATTTTCCATGGAGAGTCTTGATGATCGCAGCAAATGATAAAGAACTCCCTTCCAATGATCTTGTGTACAGGCTGGCTTCTCCGTCGAAATTAAATGATGTTTCCTGGATACATCCCGGCAAGGTGTACAGATGAGTGGATCATCGGTATTAACTTATTTAATGTTTCATTTAAGAGTGGTGTCAACACTGCATCGTATAAATATTACATTGATTTTGCCAAACGATTTGGCCTCGACCGGATCATGATGGATGCCGGGTGGAGCAACTATACTAACCTGTTCGATATAAATCCCTCAATAAATATGGATACGATCACTCGCTTATGCCAGGAGTAAGGGTATCCGTATAAGCATGTGGACGCTTTGCTCAACACTGGATAAACAACTGGACAGTGCATTAGCTCAATTCAACAAATGGGGCGTTGATTTTATCATGACCGATTTTATGGACAGGGATGACCAGCCGATGGTGAATTTTTATCATCGTATTGCAAAAGCCTGTGCCGATCATGAAGATCATGATCATGTATCATGGCGCTTATCCGCCGAAGGGATTTAACCGCACCTGGCCGAAACGCCATCACACGGGAAAGTGTGCTGGGCTCCGAGTACAATATCTGGAGTGATAAACCGACGCCCGAGCACGACGTTACTCTGCCGTTCCACACGGAATGCTCTCAGGTTCGCTGGATTATGAACCGGGTATATTAGATAATGCTACCAAAAGAGCAATTCAGACCAATAGGACAACAAAAAGTAATGAGCCAGAGTACTTACGTTGTCACCAGCTGGCTATGTTTGTTGTATCATGATAGTCCCATGCAAATTTTTTCAGGGAATCCATCACAGGGATACATGGAGACCACAATTCATGGAACTATTGAGGAAGCCTGCCGACAACCTGGGATGAAACGAAAATTTTAGAAGCAAAAGTTTCTGATTATATTATTACAGCAAGAAAAAAGGAGAGGACTGGTATATAGCGGGTATGACCGATTGGACGCCGCGGGAATTCAAACTGCAATTGGATTTTTTAGATAATGGAATTTACAAAGCAGAATTATGCACGGATGGAGTGAATGCCGGAACTTATCCTTCGGATTATCTGATTCAAACATTCGACCTAGGAAAAACAAAAGCACTAACAATCAAAATGGCGCCGGGTGGAGGATTTTTTGTTGAAGCTGGTGAAGAATTAAAAATCATTCGAGTCATGATTTAAATACCGGCGACAGTTTTTCATGGCATCTTCGTTGCGTCGCAATCCTTTCCTCTGCATAACACATGGCAGCTGACTGATTCACTTTCGTTTTGCCACTAAGGGTTAACTAACTTATTTACCCCCACTCTGTGGGCCCCTCCTCCTTCCAACCAACCGTTTTGCGTGTGATCTACCCAATAAAGAGTTCATCCCTGTTTACCAAGGTTGCTTTATTCCTCATCGTCGGTGCCAGTATGACTTTGGTTCTCATGGGGTATAGGCTCTGTCAGGATATCCGGCCTGCTTGTTAAATAAGAGATTGTAAATATCGTTATTCAAAGAAATGCAGGATATGGGAAAAACAACTTAATAACGAAAGAAAAAAGAGGAAAATTTTAGTGAAAGTCCTAAATCACTTTTGCTGATCAAAATACAAAGCAGCTGCACCCAGCAGGCCGCTGTTTTCCAATTCTGAAACTTCGATCCACAAATTTTTTACTGCATTTTGAAAAGGCAGAAACTTTGAAGAGATTGCCATAAGGTTTTTGAGAAAAAGGATAAGGCATGTCTTACGGATCCTCCCAGGATAATTAATTCTACATCCAATGCATACAGTATTGTTTTTATCGCATTCCCCAAATGAGCTCCCATTTCTTCATACATCCCTATCGCTTCCTCATTACCTTCTCTTTGCCTTTTAAAGACTGTTTCGCCATCGGTCTGATAAACATTTTTGAAGAACTGGCCACTCGCATAGTATTCAACGTACTTATCAAGATAATCGATCATTCCAAATTCACCCGCTCCTCCGTTCCTGCCGGCATATAATTTTTATTGATGATGATCCCGCTACCAAGACCTGTTCCGATCGTCAAACCGATCATTGAATCATAACCTTTTCCTTTTCCAAAATAAAATTCACCGAGCGCAAAACAGTTTGCATCATTATTAATGAACACCGGTAAATGGTACCGGTCACCGAGCAATTGACCCAATGGCACTTGTTTCCATGAGGGGATATTCACCACATCATAAACGATCCCCTGTTCTGTATCGACGAGGCCGGGCACACCGATCCCGATCGCTTTTATAGAAGGACCGATCAGTTTGTCTACCAGGGAAAATAATTCCTTCACAACTTCATCAACGGAACCGGAGGCATTTATTTTTTGAGAAAGGATGGAAGATAAATTGTCTTCTGAAACAAGCCCACCGCGTATGTTCGTTCCTCCAAGATCGATCCCAATAGTTTGATTATTCAAGGTGCTATTATTTTAGACGCTGCATCCGAATCTAAATAAATTTTTAATGCAGGATGGTTACGTAATAAAGTGGCAGGTAAATTTTCCGAGACTGCATCTTCAAGTATTTTTGTGTGATATCAGCCTTATGTTTTCCGCTTATCAGCAAAATAATATTCTTCGCTTCCATTAGTGTTTTCAATCCAAGGGTGATCCCCTTTGTGAGTTTCTGTTCTTTTGCAAAATATTTTTGCCCTACTTGCTGCGTTGTAGGCGCCAGCTCTGCTACATGCGAACGCGTGTTGATCGAAGTGCCCGGTTCATTCATGCCTACATGTCCATTCATTCCAACACCCAGGATCGCCACATCCATACCACCATGGTGCTGAATAAAACTCTCGGTCCGCTCACACTCTGCCTGTAAGTCATTTGCTCTGCCATCAAAAAAACAAATTTTATCATCACCCGTTTGCAATGGGTGAAATAATTGTTTATTTAAATGATAGCGGCAACTCCCTTCATCATTTCCATTCATCGGGATCCATTCATCCAATCCGACAAAAAACCAGTTGGAAGTATTTAATTGTTTGCTGCTAACTCTTTCGGCAATTTCTTTATACAATCCTGCCGGACTATCACCGGATGCTGTGCAGATCAATGGGTCTTTGCGCGACTGCATCATATCAATCACATCATTTGCCGCTTGCTTTGACATCTTTGCGTAATTATCAGCTACAAAAATTTTCATGAGAAAACAATTTTAGTTATTTCAACCAAAGATCAACAGGTCTTTCAACTTTTGGCGTAAAGGGCAGACTGATCTTTTTCCCTTCACCGGCAGAAGCGTAGGCTGCATAAATAATTTCAAGTACGGCTCTGCCATCTTCACCCGTTACCAGTGGTTGTTTATTTTGTTGCACACATTCAATAAAATGTTTCAGTTCATGAGGATAGCCCTGGTTGAAAGCTTCTTCAAATACCGTGAAACTCCAGCCTACCGTTGTATCTGCTTTTTCCATTGCATAGCCATAACCATGTTTACTATAGGTGATCGCTGCATTTCCCATAAAAAGATCGGCGTACATCACACCTCCTGTGCCATATACTTCGCAGCGGTCATCCATGCCACCGTGTTTTGCCCAACTATCTTCTGCAACCGCAGTAACCCCGTTTTCAAATTCAATGATCACAATTGAATTGTCCTCACCCTTTGTGCGTTCGTTATGCAACACGGTCGACATGCTTGCATATACTGACTTCGCCTTTGCATTGCTGAGCATCCAACGGAACCAACCAATAGCATGGCAACCCATATCCATCATCACCCCACCACCTGCAAATTTTATATCATAAGAACCAATCTGTATGTGGCCCGGAATGTTTTTCAGATTGCTTCAGCATGTAGATCTTTCAATTGCTCCTTCATTCACCATCTGCCTCACTCTTTCATATTTCGGAGCGAAACAAAGTTCTTCGGCGTACATTAATTTCACTCCGGCCTTTTTGCATGCAGCGATCATCGCATCTGCTTCTTCCAGTGTAACCGCAAGAGGTTTTTCAATAATGATATGTTTGCCTGCAGCGGCAGCCTTTAATGTAGCTTCAGCATGTAAATAATTGGGCAAACATATATCTACCACTTCACACCCTGAGTCATTGATGGCCTTATCCATATCATCATACCATTTTGGAATTTTATATTTCTCAGCAAATGCTTTGGCTTTTTCAATCTTTCTTGCATACACGGCCACCACTTCCGCTTCAGGAACAAAGCGGTGATAACTTTCCATATGAATGTCTGTGATAAAGCCAGCGCCTATAATGGCAACCTTTGTTTTTTGCATGATATCAAAATGAAAGGACGAAAATAAAAATATATATCCTACCTGTCAAATTTGTACTTAGGCTATTTTTATATCCAAAATCAACGACCACCTCTTTCAGTCTTCGGATGCGATTGACAGGTGAGGATGTAACCCTGTTCCAATCTCTTCATGCTCCAATCCCCAATGAACCTCCATATCCACTTCACCTTCGACCAGTTTTGCTTTGCAGGTGCAACATACTCCGCCTTTACATGAAAACGGAAGATCTGCGCCCTGTTTAAGCGCCGCATCCAGGATCGGTTCAGCGTTAAATCCAAGATCAAAATCAAATGTGATCCCATCAAGCTTTACGGAGATTTTGCTAACAGGTCCTTCCTCCTGGATTTTGGATTTGAGATTTGAGACTTTTGACTTTTGACTCTTCTCCGGGCGTGGTAAAAAGTTCAAAATGTATTCTTGATCTTTCGATCGCAACCTCTAAAAAATCCCTGGCGCAAAAGATCATTTCTTCAGGTCCGCAGATAAAAAACTCATCAGTATTTTTATAATCGATCAGTTTATTTAATTCACTCAACTTATTTGTATCAATTCTTCCGCTGTTGATCGGCGCATCTGTCCGCTCGCGGCTTAAAATATGAATGATTCGAAACCGATCGATGAATTTATCTTTCAATCCTTCCAGTTCTTCTTTAAAAATGATAGAATTTTTATTGCGGTTGCCATATACTAAGGTGAATTGACTTTTTGGTTCTGTTCTCAGGGTGGTTTTAATAATTGAGATCACCGGTGTGATGCCACTGCCGGCAGCAAAGGCCACATAATTCCTTTTTGTTGCGGGTCGAGATGAGTATAAAATTTTCCCACCGGTGGCATTACCTCCAGCACATCTCCTTTCTTTAATTGTTCATTGGCGAAACTTGAAAATAAACCGCTTTCCTGTTTTTTGATAGCAACCCTCCATTCATTGTCCAGCGGCGAGGCGCAGATCGAATATGTTCTGCGTACTTCTTCATCATTGAGGAATGTCCGCATAGTAAGGCTCTGTCCCTGTTTGAATGCAAAATCTTTTTTATGTCCTTCGGGAAGGTCAAACAGTACAGAAACACATTCCGGAGTTTCTCTTCTTACCTCTTTTACGACAAGTTTGTGAAAGTGAATTGACATGCTCAAATAGAATATAGAATTCAGAATAAAGAGAATAGAAGCTATTCTTTACATCTGCAGCCCAGTGATCAAATGAGTAACCATATTATCTTCCATTTGCTGTGGAGAATATTTTTTGACTGCGATGCCAGAATTCCAGGCCGCGAACAGCTGAAAGAATGGTCAGAACGGCTACGTAAGGGATCACGGGTTTCATCTCTTTGTTTTTTATTCCCTGGTCGACAATAGCCTCAAGCCGTTGAACATAATTACGCCGCTGGTTAATAAAATTGGTGAGGTGAGGTTCTGAAAGATGGATCCATTCATGCGTCATTACATGATATTCTTCAAACCTGTTTAACATCATCCGAACATGAAAGCGAATGATCTCCTCAATTTTTCAATGAAGATTTTCCCTCTGCATCCACTTCGTCCAATTGAAGATTGCATTCGGCTGCTGCATGAAAAATGATCTCCTGTAAAATTTCTGATTTTGATTTAATGTGATTGTACAGGCTGGCTGCTTCGATACCGACGGTTTCTGCAAGGTCCCGCATAGAGGAAGCAGCAAAACCTTTGTCCTTGAACATGGTTGCTGCCCTGATTAAGATAACTTCTCTCTTTGATGATTTGCGACGCAGTGGTTGAGCCATGCTCAAAGATAATGAATAGTGAATAGTGAAGAATGGGCGGGAGGTTGATTAAGAAATCGGCCTGTTTCTGATTACAGATGTCAAAATATCTCGATTACTGTCTATTTTCGCCCCGTTTTTTGATTGACCCATCTAAATATTATTTAAATGTCTTTGATCGTTGTTGGTACTATGGCCTTTGATGCAATCGAAACTCCTTTTGGTAAGATCGATAAAATCATAGGCGGTTCTGCAGTATATGCGGCTTATGCAGCCTGCAATTTTATTCAGCCCATTAACCAGGTTTCAATTATTGGCTACGATTTCCCCAAGGAAGAAATAGCGGAACTTAAGGCACGAGGCGTAGTAATGGATGGGGTTGACGTTATAAAAGATAAAAAATCATTTTTCTGGAGCGGACGTTATCATGAAGATATGAACAGCCGTGATACGCTTGTAACCGACCTGAATGTTCTTGCCGATTTTGACCCGAAGTTGCCCGATAGTTACCTGGATTCAGAATTTGTAATGCTTGGCAACCTGCAGCCGACAGTGCAAATGAATGTGATAAAGCAATTGAAAAGGCCGAAACTGATCGTGATGGATACAATGAATTTTGGATGGAATCAGCAATGCCGGAATTAGAGGAAGTGTTGAAGAAGATAGATGTATTATTAATAAACGATGCTGAGGCAAGACAGCTAAGCGGACAATATTCTATTGTAAAGGCATCAAAAACCATATTGGGGATGGGCCCTAAATTTTTGATCGTCAAAAAGGAGAACATGGCGCCTTGCTTTTTCATGGTGATAAAGTTTTCTTTGCTCCCGCTCTTCCACTGGAAGAAGTATTTGACCCGACAGGTGCCGGCGACACATTTGCAGGCGGGTTTATTGGCCACCTGGCAAAAACAAAAGATATATCGTTCGAAAACATGAAGACAGCCATCATCGTGGGCAGTGCAATGGCAAGTTTTTGTGTAGAAAAATTCGGTCCAACAAGGCTGAAGGAAATTTCAAAGGAAGACATAGATAAACGCCTTCACCAGTTTCGTGAGTTAGTGAATTTTGATATAGAGATCGGGTAACAATTTTTACATTTTTATAGAAGAGTTTGTCAAATTTTTTCATGACAACATCTTTCGCACAGTCATTCTTCTTTTTATTGGTAGGTATTGCAGTCATTATCTTACTCACCGCCAAATATCGTATACACGCATTTTTCGCCTTATTGATCGCTTGTTTTATTGTAGGAGTTGGGGTTCAGTTACCGTTTGCATCAATTCTCACTGCTATCAAGGACGGGTTTGGCCGTATCATGCAATCTCTTGGGTTTATTATCGTGCTGGGGACCACTCTGGGAGTGTTGCTGGAACATAGTGGCTCTACAAGGGTAATGTCAAATTTTATTATCAAACAAACAGGTGAAAAAAAGCTTCATTGGCGATGAGTATCGCTGGATTCATAGTTGGTTTACCCGTTTTTTGTGATTCAGGTTATATTGTAATGAGCGGATTGAATCAATCTCTTGCAAAGCGAACAGGGATCTCTGTTGTCACGATGGCTGTATCGCTGGCTACGGGTTTGTATTCCTGTTCACTGCCTGATCCCTCCTCATCCCGGCGCAACAGCAGCTGCAGTAACCATTGGAGTTGATCTCGGCAAGTTAATTTTGATCGGAACAGCAGTTGCCATACCAGGAATGATCATTGGTCACTTATGGTCGCGTTATGCAGGAAAAAAATTACCATATGTGGCAGCAACCAGTGAGCACGTAGATCATGGACCTGCACCATCGGCACTCATGGCCTTTCTGCCTGTTATTGTTCCTATCATCCTTATTACTATTAATTCTTTTTTGTTCTTGAAAAAATAGCAATTCTTTTTACAGAAAATATTTTCGGTATTGGGCGAACCCGTTATTGCACTATCTGTCGGGATCATAATAGTGTTAAGTAACTTTCATAAGTTGACAAAACAGCATGTAAGTGAATTATTACGCGAAAGTGCAGAGAAGGCGGGAGGAATTTTGGTTATCATCGGTGCAGGAGGAGCCTTTGGTGCTGTACTGGCAGCAGCCAGGATCGGAGAACAATTTAGCGAAACGATCGATCTGCAGACCATGGGTATCTTTTTCCCTTTCTTACTTACATTTATTTTAAAAACAGCCCAGGGTTCTTCTACTGTTGCCATTATTACAGCATCGTCGATCGTTTTACCATTGTTGCCGGCATTGGGCCTGGATTCAGAAAAAGGAAAGTTGCTTTCAGTTTTATCAATGGGAGCCGGGTCTATGATGATCTCTCATGCAAATGATGCTTATTTCTGGGTGATATCAAAATTTTCAGGATTGGAAATGAAAACGATGTTGAAGACATATTCAGTGGCTACCATCCTGATGGGATCGGTAACGCTACTGGTAGTTTATATTTTATCACTGTTATTATTATAGTCCGAATGCGAATTCTTGTTGCGCCAAATGCATTTAAAAACAGTCTTGCTGCGGCAGATGTTGCGGAAGCGATCAGGGCAGGATTGAAGAAAGCAAACTTCAATGCACTGTTGATTGCTTTCCTGTTGGCGATGGCGGTGACGGGACGGCAGAATTAATATTGAAATACATCAATGGCAGTACTATCTCCGCAACTGTACATGACCCTTTGATGAGAAAAATTTCTTCGTCATTTGGATTGATGGAAGAAGGTAAAACCGCGGTCATTGAAATGGCGAATGCGTCAGGTTTGAGATTACTTCAGTCAAATGAACTGGATCCTTTGCACACAAGTTCTTTCGGAACCGGAGAATTGATCGAAAATGCCCTCAATAGGGGAGTGAACAAGATCATTATGTGCATCGGTGGAAGTGCAACCGTTGATGGTGCCGTTGGATTATTGCAGGCACTTGGTTTTCGTTTTATAGATAAGGATGGAAGACAGTTGACCAATATGCCTGAAACTCTTGTCAATTTAGAAATAATTGATTTGGCGGCAGTGGATAAGAGAATAAGGCAATGCAAAATAATCGTGCTTTGTGATGTGGAAAATGTTTTGCTGGGAAAAGAAGGTGCTGCTGGCAGTATTTGGGCCACAAAAGGGTGCCGATCCCGATGACGTAAAAATTGGAAGCTTCACTGACAAAGCTGAGCAATATTATTTTTAAACAAACAGGTAAAAATATAAGCACGATAAAAAGTGGTGGAGCTGCCGGCGGAATGGCGGCCGGCTTAGCCGCTTTTCTAAACGCTGACCTTGTAAATGGAATCGATTACTTTCTTTCGCTCACAAAGTTCGATGAGGCATTAGAGGGCAAAGACCTTGTTATTACTGGTGAAGGGAGTATTGATATGCAAACCCTGCATGGCAAAGGACCATTTGGTGTTGCGAAGCGAGCGAAAGCAAAAGGAATTCCTGTGATCGGGCTGGCAGGAAAAATTCCAGCTGAAAGGATTGGACCTCTTGAGCAATATTTTGACGTACTGTTGTCAATTAATATTGAAGACACAGAACTTTCATATGCGTTGTTGCAAACAAAGCAAAACTTAGAAAGGACGTCAAAAAACATTGGTGATCTGTTAGCAGAACGAGGATTTAATAAAAACTTATTTTTATAAATGAATCTTTTCGGGAATATTATCTGGCTAATTTTTGGCGGGTTGATGGCGGCTCTTGGTTATCTTTTAGGAGGAATTGTTTTATGTATTACAGTGATCGGCGTGCCATGGGGCCTGCAATGTTTTAAATTAGCAGGGCTGGTACTGTGGCCATTTGGCAAAAAGGTTATCAGCGATAGTGATAACATGGGCTGTTTGAATATATTTTTAATCTCATCTGGATCCTGTGTGGTGGTCTGTATACCAGCTATTGTGCATATCGTGATGGGAGCTATTCTTTGCCTTACAATAATTGGTATTCCGTGGGAAACAACATTTCAAACTTATAGAAATCTCTCTTATGCCTTTTGGCAAGAGGATCATTTATGAATAACATGTACCGGAAAAAACCAGATGTAGACATAATCAATGATGTATTGAAGGCTTCAAGGAGGCTTATCCAAATTCCTCCTTTGTTCAAAGCCTGGCGTTACAATACGAGGAGCGCGGAGGGCTTAGCAAAAAACAATTGGAAGGCTTGTATAAAAAAGCTGAAAAAATTCAAACAATACCACCAAATTGGCTGGCGACATTGAAGCCGAAATTCTAAAACGACCTACCAGGTATAAATCAATTCCGCCTCCGCCAAAACCACTTTATGAAAAAGATGAAAAGACTGGGGCTATCATTGATGCTATCTTAAAAAATACCCACAGCACAAGCGAATATTGTTCTTCCGGTCAAAATACGAGAACAATGAATCATTTTCTGCCATGGAACTTGCCGAGTTAGAAAAATTTCAAAAACTGCTTTTATAAAATTCAGGGTCTTTGAAAGAAGACCCTGAATGATTGTGGTCATTTCCTGGCTATACCTGTCTCTTCTCCGGCAATTGTTGCGAGTGTTCTTCCTGCCGGAAGCTCACTGGAACTGTAAAACAAATTGAGTTTGTCAGTTTTATTTTTCTCAGGCTCAAAATATCCTTTAATTTAAATGACATAGCCCCGTTCTTATCTACAGCATCTGCGAGTTTCCAGACTTTTATTGGCTGATCTTTTCATTTTTAATGGTGATATACCTGTTTTTACCAACCTGGCCACAATGGCTGTAATAAATATCCAGTTTGTCATTGTCTGAGGTTTGCGTGAGCTGGATCGTTTGAACGCCTTTTGATGCGTATACAAATTGTTGAAGCACTCTTTTGCCATTTAACACGATCTCGAAACTGTCACCACCTCTTTTTGAAGAAAAAGAAAACAGCGTGGCGCAGACCAGGACCAGGAGCGACTTAGCGACGATTAATTTACTATGGGATTTCATAAAAAATTTTTAAGATGAATAAAATTTGAAGATCTCCGGTTATCAATCACAAAAAAACTTATTCGCGGAAGCGATAAATAATTTCTTTGACAAAGCGAAAGAAAAGCTTGATATCGGGCATTAGTGAGGCAAATCCACTGTTATTTTCGTAGGCTGAGAAAATAATTCCACATTTTTAAGCCATCACAAGGGGCAAAACTGTTCATTTCGCTTTAAAACATTTATGGTCTTTAATTTGCCTGATAAGAAATGGTTTTTCATAGGATATTGGATTTTAAAACGAGGGCCGATTTCTATCGGCCTTTATGTTTTTTGGGGTTCAATGCCAATTGCACAGTCTTCATTCAAAGACTAATCTTGCCTGTAAGCTGATTTTCTCCCAATAAGTTTTATTTTCATCCGTTATATTAGAAAGGATAATTATAAACCCGACTTAATGAAATTCCTGGTAAGACTAATCTTTACAATATTTTTTTCTTTTGTTTTTCTTAGCGGGATCAGCCAGAACTGGAAACTAGACAAGAATAAGGACGGAATAAAAGTCTACTCTCGCTGAAAACCCAAAATCAAAATTCAAAAGCATAAAGGTTGAATGTACCCTTGCGGGGACTTATGACAGGCTTATCGCTATTTTAACTGATATTGATCATCTGAAAGATTGGGTGTACAATACAAAGATGTCCTACCTTATAAAAAAGCTTTCCCCTTATGATCTGTATTATTACACCGAGACTTCCATCCCCTGGCCCATGGAAAACCGGGATGCTGTAGTACATTTAAGAATTGCAAGAGACAGCCTGCAGCGATTTATGAAAGTGACCTCTGAAAATGAAAACAGGTTTGTTCCTCAAAAGGAAGGCAAAGTGAGGGTTGTGCGTTCCTTAATTAATTGGTACGTAACCATGCCCACTGCAAAAACCATCAGCATAGTTTATACATTTGAGGCGGACCCCGGCGGAAGTCTTCCTGCCTGGCTCGTCAACTCATTTGCAGATAAGGGACCTTACGAAAGCTTTAAAAATTAGCGGAGTTATTGAAAAGTAACAATGCTCCTAAATTTACCCGGCAGATGCCCTTGTATTTTCTTTCATGGAGATTTTATTATTGACATAATTTTTATCGCGGGTTATGGCAAAAATTATCAGTTAGCTCTGAAAGTTGAGGAAAGGAATAAAGCAGCCAGGGAAGCCGAAGAGGACGGTGACCTTAACAAGGCGGTTAGATTCTATGAACAAAATATCAGGGAGGATTACGCAGATAAATTTGCGTTCGAAAGGTTGATGATCATTTACAGGAAGGATAAGGAATATAAAAATGAGTTGAGGGTAATAAAAGAGGGATTGAAGTTTTCCAAAAAAATTTAAAGAACGTGTAAAGCACTCACTGGCCCGGCGTGTGAGTGATAAAAACTGGAACAGCTCAGCAATGCTATTATAAAAATATCGGGTCAGAAAAAGAAGAGCTTCATTTTCCCGACCCGGTAGATAAATGGTTAAAAGAAAAGAAATAGTTGAGAAAAACTCAAGAACAGTTGATGATCAGATCAAAGATTTTTCTCTCAAATATTCCAGCGATCTGCACGGCGTTGGTAGCCGCGCCTTTCCTTAAGTTATCAGAAACGATCCACATATTTAATGTTTTTGGCTGCGTCTCATCTCTTCTTAATCTGCCTACAAACACTTCATCTTTTTCATGTGCATCCATGGGCATTGGATATTTTTGATTAGCCGGGTCATCAACCAGCACCACACCCGGGGCTTTACATAGCAGTTGTTTTACTTCTTCTATATCAAATTCATTTTCGAACTCTATGTTAACGCTTTCACTGTGCCCACCCATAACCGGGATGCGTACGGTTGTTGCTGTAACGCGTATTGAATCATCCCTCATGATCTTTTTGGTTTCATTCACCATCTTCATCTCTTCTTTTGTATAGCCATTTTCCAAAAACACATCAATCTGAGGAATGGCATTGAGGTCTATCGGGTATTTATAGGCCATTGCATATTCAATCGCCATTGGCACCTTTCACTTCTTTTTCCCTTTCTGCTTTTAACTGGTCAACTGCTTTTTTCCCTGTCCCGGTTACACTTTGATAAGTGCTGACAACAATTCTTTTGATTTTGTATTTTTATGGAGCGGGTTTAGTGCCACAACCATTTGAATCGTTGAGCAGTTGGGATTAGCGATGATCTTATCATCCCTGGTCAGTACATCTGCATTTATCTCGGGGACAACTAATTTTTTGTAGGATCCATTCTCCATGCCGATGAATTGTCAACTACGGTAATGCCAGCTTCTGCAAATTTTGGCGCCCATTCAAGCGAAGTACCACCTCCTGCAGAAAAATAGCCACATCCGGTTTTGCGTCAATACCATCCTGCATGCTTACCACCTTGTACTTCTTTCCTTTGAACTCTACTTCCTTGCCAACTGATCTTTCAGAGGCCACTGGAATGATCTCTGATACAGGAAAATTTCTCTCCGCCAACACCTGGAGCACTTTTTGAACCAACAAGGCCGGTAGCACCGACAACAGCTACTTTCATAAATTTTTTTCTTTCTCCCCTTCGAAAGAGTTTTTAGTGATTAGAATTATTGCTCCCCTTAAGGGGCAGGGGCAATAAAAACAGGCCTTCCGTTTTAGGAAGGCCTGCGATCTTTTATGGTTACACACATAACGCTACAAACCTTCCATCAGGAGTGTTTCTTTGTGCGCTTTGTATGTTTACAGTTTTGCATACCGAGTCGCAAAAATAGAACGGTAAATTGTTCCATCAAAATTTAATACCTCTTTTTTTGAAGAGCCATCAAGATATTAACTTTATGCAGTTAAACCTTCTTGTGAAATGAAAGCTGCCAAACTGGGGATGTTTCTCCTTTTTCATTCCTTTTCTTGTTTTCACTCAAAACCGGTATGATGTTGTTATTGACGAGATCATGATTGATCCGAGCCCACAAATTGGCTTACCCAACGGTGAATGGATCGAATTAAAAAGTACAAGTGGCTCCCCCATTGATCTCCAGGGCTGGCGCGTTGGAGATGCCGGCGGCCAAAGCGGGCCGATGCCCGATCTTTAGTTTACAGCCGGATAGTTTTGTAATTGTTTGCAGCAGCAGTGCGGTGGCAGCAATGTCAGTTTTGGGACAGCGATCTCTGTTACCAGTTTTCCTTCACTTGATAATGATGGCGATCAAATTTTTTTGATAGCCCCAATGGCGATTACTGTACATGCAGTGGCCTATTCGGGTACATGGTACCAGAATGAATTAAAAAAGAGGGCGGATGGACACTGGAAATGATTGATACAAAGAGCCCATGCGCTAGGTAATCAGCAACTGGAAGGCAAGTACAGATGCAAAAGGAGGTACCCCCGGAAGAAAAAAATTCTATTGATGCTATAAATGAGGATCAAAGCGGACCAAGGTTGAAAAATGCTTTGGCACTTGATAGCATCACACATTGTCGCAGTCTTTGATGAACCGGTTGACAGTTTACAGGGAGCAACGATCGGGAATTATCATATTGATGGTGGTTTGTCCGTGATAAATGCAATCACAATGGCACCGTTGTTCAATACAACGCAATTGAGATTAAACTAGTCCGACTATCACCGGGCACGGTTTATAATCTGACCGTAAACAATGTTACAGATTGTAAAAACAATGTCATTGCAACTGCAAATAGTGCAAGGGTAGGGTTGCCCGTTGAACCATCCCTGTCAGATGTTGTGATCAATGAAATTCTTTTTGATCCAAAAGCAATGGATTCTGATTATGTAGAGTTCTATAACGTAAGCGGTAAAATTGTTGATGCGTCAAAACTATATGCAGCTAATCGTAACAACAGCAATGTGATCAGCTCAATAAAACAGATCTCTTCCACTCCGTTTTATATTTTCCCCGGAGATTATTTCGTCATTACAGAGGACCTGGCCAGTCTTGAGATGAATTACCTCGTCCGAGATCCTGATGCCGTAATTCTATTGTCTTCTCTGCCTTCCTATCCCGACGATAAAGGCGATATACTGTTATTGAATGCACAGGGTGATATCGTGGATGAAGTAAAATATAGTGCATGACTGGCATTTCAAATTAATTGATAACCCGGAAGGAGTATCATTAGAAAGAATAGATCCCTCAGGTTCATCCCAGGATGCGGCCAACTGGCACAGTGCTGCCTCGACTGCGGGCTATGGCACACCTACATACAAAAATTCTCAGTATAAGCAAACACAGCCCATTGATGCTTCAATTCGAGATCACACCAAAAATTTTTAGTCCTGATAATGATGGACATGATGATGTTGCAACGATTCAGTATAAAGTGACTGGCCCGGGATATGTAGCCAACATTACAATTTATGATGCGCAGGGGAGACCTGTTCGTTATCTTTGTCAAGAATGGAATATTAGGATCCGGATGGTCAATGGAATTGGGATGGCCTTGATGAAAAAGGAAACAAACTTCCGATCGGTACTTATATTATTTACACTGAAATTTTTTAACCTGCAGGCGAAAAAGCAACAGTTTAAAAATACAGTGGTGTTGGCAAGAAAGTTAAGTTAGTGGTAAATAAAAAAAAGCTCTATTTATTATGTTCCATTTTCTAATGAACTGCCAACAACACCCCTCCCGTGATGTTACTGATCAACTCTGTGCGCACCTGCCCGCCCATTAACCATATTTTTTTTTGCTCCAGCTTTAATTTACTGTGTGTTTGGCCTTTCAACAAAAGCGCCTGATCCATAGTATCAAAAGCCATCGTTTATCAAAAGATCTTTTTCTAAATGTAATTTTAATTATTGAAATTGATGTGCTTCTATCTTTTAAAACAACATTCAGCCGTGCCGCACAGTAATTAATTAAACATAGAAAGTTCTATATGAAAGAATAATAGATGCGAGAGTGAAATAAATAATAATCCTTAAGTAAAAATTGCCCATTATTTTGGAAGAAGAAATCCAAGTGTAAAACTTTTCTTAACTCCCGATTAATAATGATTGAAGAAAATAATAGGAGACCATTCGGGTGGGATCTCTTTGATAATCTACTTTGCCGGTGCGTTTTCTTTCCGGAAGTGACGCATCCTTATTCAAAGGGATGATGGCATGGCGTAATGCGAAGGATGCAAAGTCGGCGACATTTTTTCTTCGGTGTGCTTTTTAACTGTTGAATAATGAGATGATGATAGGCTCCGATTATCTTGCCGGTTGACCGCTGCTCAGTCATTGTAAAATCAAAGGACAAAAAATCAAGAAAGCCCGATTTGATCCTGATCTTGCCGAGATTTTCTGACGAAGAATTTAATCTTGTAAGTTCCAGCCTTTCAATTGCGCCTTTTATATAATAGGGTTTATTTTTTTGCAAGGGCATCATGATCACATGGCATGAGCAGTTCCTGAGCCCATGATAGAACCTTCAACATTCATTGTTATATAAGCAGGGTCAGAAGGTAAAGGATTGATTGATGAGTGGCGACATGGCTGAGGCTTATTCTTTCAATTTTAAAATGCCGGTTTTCCCATATCCCGATTGCTGGATATTCTTCATATGCCACGGTAGAACGTTGCAAGTCTCACAGGAATGAATCCGTATACCGATCAGGAAGTGTTTTGATGAATGTCAACAGGCAGAGGAATATTTTTTGTGAACGTGGTAGCCTCCTGTCGCGGAAAATATAAGCCTTGCTTTCGCCGATGCTTGATCTTATCGACGCAAATAGTTTCTGATGAAGCAATTTGTCGAAATCAGGTCTCTTACGATCTCGATCTTTAGAAATGTAGTGCCTGCATCCAGTCAGCCTGGTGACCTAATTTTCTTCCGAAATTCATATTTACCAATCTGTGGGGAGTGATATTTACTATCATTTATCTGTATAAGCTCATTTTTCACTATCGATCTCTATACTCCTTATTTCCGCAGTATGATAATTAATTCCGGAATAATGCAGGCCCTGATATATTTCCATAAACAGAACCAAGTATGAGATCCTGTTGATTTTTAGCGACGAATCGATGTCTACATTCACTTCAACTCGATATTAGCTATAAAATCGACATTCATTTCGCTTTATCCTTGTATGATACGGATGAGGTCCGTTGCAGTGGAAGATCATCAATATGAATTTTTTCAGAGTCAAGAGGGAAAGCCAGGCTCCTGCTGATCTTCCATCTTTTGAGAAATCGTGATTTTACTCTTTATCGATAGCTAGATTTTTTGCGATCAATATTTTGCTCGTTCATTAATTTCATTACATCAAAACCATGTCATTTTCGAAGTGAAGGGATCATTGATATCACACTGTTGCTTGATCCTGCGAAATAATATGTAGAGAATCTGTTTCGCAGTTTTCGCCTGTTGCCGTTTACGATCGATTTAGACTGGCCCGGATCACGATAGTCAGTGTGATTGCGTAATCCAGGCCTGATAAATGAACACCAAATATTGTTGAATACAGGGTACATCGCCCAGGTTTACCCGATGTAAACTGCCGTCAAATGCAATATCCGCTTTGGTTAGCCAATGATCGCTGTGCTTTCAGAATGCAGGATGACCTGCATATTTCTTAATTCCACGTTGCGGATATAGAGTTTTTAGCGGCCATTTTATCCTGGCTCAGAACATTCGATTGAGCGGAATCTTTTTATCAAGAAGAAACGAATCTAACTGTATGCTTCCATTGTCCAGGAGTAGTTCAGTAGCTTCAAGCTTTTACCGAATAAAAATTTCAGAAAACTGATCCCATTTAACGATACAGAGGAAAAGTGTAAATGATGTTTGTATTCGATCCCTGTTATGGTAAGGGAATAAAATTTATATCCAAACTATCAAAAGAAACGGAAGAGGAGAAAATATTAGCATGAACCATTGAAAAATTCATCGCTAGCGCCGGTGATAAATTCGTAAGCTGCTGCCTGATCTTTTTTTTGAATAACTGCATTAAGTACAAAATAACCGGCAATCACGACCAGGCAAACGATGACAATGATCTTTACCGCACGCTTTATCTTTTTTCTTTCCATCACTTTTTATAAAAACGAAAAGGCAACTTGCTCCAGTTGCCATGATAGAAATTCAAAAAAGATACCAGTAAAGTAGTATTGATTAAATACTGAACGATCAGCTAAGAGAATGCTTTATCTTCTTTGTTTATAGGGAAAATGCCTTCCAAAATTATCTGTGATATTTTCGATCACGACATTTGCCGGTGTGTTACAATTTGAAGAGCCTTTATAATTATCATTCCACAAGGTCATGTTATTACTTACGATGTCACAGCTTGCATAAATATCATTTGTTTTGTTGGGTATGTAAGGATCAATGGGATCTTTGATCCGAGCCCCGTGTTGTAAACAATTTGTTTTCCAACGCTTTAATACCATACGAAGCCGCATCGCTCATAAATCTCTGTTCGCGTATATGCAATTCTTACCACGGCATCCACACCAAGCAAACCCGCACAGTTCTTTGTCATCTTTCGTCCAGGTCATCCTTAGTACGAAAGGCCAGTGGTCGTCTAAGATTTTTGCGTCACTACCAGGTCCTGCAGGTTGATCCTTGTGTAATATTTATTCGAATTTGCATAGCCGGAGAATGCTATTATGAAAGAAGCATACTGGAAATTTTTGCTCTCTGTCTGCTTGGATGTTTTTTTATGTCCTCAGGCGTTAGATTTTCCGGTTGTTTGCCCGAGTAAAGATCATTTCAGCCGGCAGTACAGCAACGATCTTATGATGAGCTGTTTGCTGATCGAAAGTATGAGACATAATTTTTGTGACTGCAGGCTGATAATTACAAGGCTGAAAAAGGGCCAGGGGTAAAGCTTTTTTCATATAGTACGGGTTTATGATACAACGTTAATACCCTTTCCCTTAGTGTGCAAGCCCGTTAACTTTTATACTGTTGTAAAATTGCAAAAGCCTCTATTCCAGCCAGCGGTCCTATTGAGAATTTTGCAGATAGGGTTGCATAATGGCAAAATGCCGCCACGGTTTTTGAAACCAGGTCCTTGGAAGTGATGTCCGCATCCTTAATATCGGTGATCACCAGCCAGCTTTTGAATTTTAAATATTCTGAGGCGGGATCGTCTTTTTCAAAACCTTGGGGCACTTTAGACAACTGATGCCTTCGCCCGTGTACAGATCACCATACAGCGTCCTAAATTTTTTGATGAAATGATCTTTTTGAACTCATCAAAGCAATAATCAATTTCCTGCCTTACTTTTTTAAAGTTTATCGGGATCAGGTTGCCAAGATGCCGCCCCCAGAAAACTTTTCGCCCGGTTCTATAATGAAAATAATAGCCGGCCAATCCTGATTTCTTTCCGCCTTTATCCATGCTGGCCCCGAGATTTGTTTTATAAGGAGATTTATCTTTTGAAAAACGAACATCACGATTAATGCGAAACATGCATTTTTTTGCTGTGAGTTCCTTCAAGGTCACCATCATTTTTTGAATGCTTGTCAAGAACCGACTGAATAAAATTTTCAAAATCATTTTTTGCTGCTTCATATTGTTTCCGGTGTGCATCGAACCATGATTTATTGTTATTCTTTTTCAGGTCTTTTAAAAATTTAAGTGTAGCTGGCTGAAGCATGATTATTAAAATTAGCCTTCAATTTAAATATTTTCTCTCTGCCCGACTTGCATTTGTTAATTAAAATACCGAGGATATTCAGAAATCAGAAACTTCTTTTATGCAAGGTTTTACCTTATATTTCATTTACAATCCACTCGACATGAGAAAATGCATTGGCTTTATTGCAGCCATTTTCTGTTTACAAATTTATGTGCGCAACCAAGGCATTGATAGTCTCCAGACTACTATTGATGCATGCAGAAGATACTACCCGTATTAACCTGACTGAATCGCATAGCGGCAAAGTATGTGTGAATCAAGGCCTGATTCCACTTTGAAGTATGCCAATGATGCGTTAGACGTTGTGCAAAACAGACAAACTATAAGAAGAGGCAGAAATCGAAGCCGTGCGTAATCTTGCCCTGGGCATTTCTTATGGCTGGAGATTATTCCAAAGCACTTGAATATTCTTTAGAGGCCTTAAAGAAAAGCGAGGTGCTTGGCGATAAGAAATTAATTGCAAGTTGGCGATTGTGTACGATCGACGGAGTATATTCGTTGCCAAGGAGATTACCGCCAGGCGTTACCCTAACTGCTCTCAAGACCAGGGGGAAATTTATAAGGAAATTCATTCAGCCCACGATCTCAAGGAACAGCCCTGTTAAATGCAGGTAATATCTCGGTACAACCTCAATCAACTATGGATTCGAAGGCCGGATTTATTTCAACGAGGCATTGGAAATTTCACTCCCGGTTACATGATGACGACAAAGGTCGCACGCGATTTATCTTAACCTTACGGAATGGTAAATTTCGGCATGAACCAATATGATATTGCCAAAGCCTATTTCCAAACAAGCGCTGCCCGTCTTCACTTTGACGGACAGCAATTATTTATTTCAGTCTAGTACATACTCTTCTCTTGGTAGAAGTGTTTGACTCACTCTGTCATTTATATGGCCTCGGCATTATGTTACAGCAGGCTGGCTTTGATCACGGCAAATAAAATGCACTTACCCACGGTGGACATAACAAAACAGCTTTCCTCTCGCGCTCTTCAAAAGAAGCAGCAGGTTTGATAGTGCTTTTGTGTACCAGGAAATGGCGATGATGGCCAAGAGACAGTCTTAACAGCCTCGAGAAGAAAAAAGAAAATGCAAATGCTGACGTTTAATGAAGCAACTCCGTCAAATGGAAATAGCGGAACAGGAAACGAAAAGATGCCGAAGCAAGGCAAAGAAATCACGAACTATCTGGCATTGCCCTCTTTGTTCCTGCTGATTCTTCTTTATTGTATTGCTGTTGGGAAAAGAAAGGTGAGATCCCGCACGGTAGAGTTTCTCCGGTGTTGCTTTCGCTGCTTTTCGCTTTTCGAATTCATTGTGTTGCTTTTACATCCTTACATCGGGAGTTGGACGCATGGAGTCGCCAATGTCTGGATGTTATTGATGGTGGTGATAATCGCCGTAGTCCTGGTTCCTTTTGCATCACAGGCTGGAAAATGGATGAAGCATAGATTGACAACGAAACACTGGGAGGGTGCTTACCAGAAACAGCGGAAGTAGCTTTGCGATGATAAGGTTGAAAGCGCATGAGGGTTATCCGGTAATAGGTCACAACCTCACCCTTCAGGCGAGGTTTTTGTTATAAATTTCCAATCACAATTAACCACCATGAGGAAAAACTATCTGCTTCGTTACAGTTATTTTTCTGTGTTATCAACTTGTCTGCACAAAGGGCATGGACAGCCTCGTCGACTATTGAGAAGTGTAAAAGAAGACACCACTCTTATCAACCTGATGAATAGAATAGCTAGTGACTACGCGGCATCAAGACCCGATTCCACTTTGAAGTATGGCAATGATGCGTTGACTTTGTCGAAAAGACAAACTATCGAGGGGGAGAAATCGAGGCCATACCTAATCTTGGCCGGGCATTTCTTATGGCTGGAGATTATTCAAAGCACTTGAATATTCGTTAGATGCTTTGAAGAAAAGTGAAACTGTGCAGCGATAAGAAATTAATGTGCAGCATTGCATTAATACGATCGGGGCGGTATATTCGTTCCAGAAGATTACCGCGAGGGCGTTACTACGCTCTTGAGAACGGAGAAATTTATGAGAGATTCATTCTGACCGCGATCTTGGAACGGCCTACTGATAAATGCAGGCTAACATCTATTACAACCTCAATCAACTGGATTCAGGCCGGATTTATTTCAACCAGGCATTGGAAATTTCACTCCGGGTAAATGATGACGAGAATGCTGCGGCGGTTTATCTTAACCTTGAGAATGGCAAATTCCAAAATGAAGCAATATGATATTGCCAAGCCTATTTCAAACAAGCGCTGCCCACCTTCGTCGACGGACAGCAATTATTTATTTCTATATAGCACATACTATTTTCTTGGCGAAGCATTTGACTCCACTCGCTCATTATGACTCGGCATTATATTACGGTAGGCTGGCTTTGATCACGGCAAATAAAATGAGCTCGCCTGTGAAGCCTGGTAGAAATAACAAAACAACTTTCTTCGCTTTTCAAAGAAGCGGCAGACTGGACAGTGCTTTTGTGTACCAGGAAATAGCGATGAATGCAAAGGATAGTCTTACCAGCCTGGAAAAGGAAAGAAAATACAAATGCTGACATTTAATGAACAGCTTCGTCAAATGGAAATAGCGGAACAAAAACGAAAAAGTGTTGAAAGCAAGGAAAAGAAATCTTCGAACTGTCGGGCATTGCCATCTTTTATTCCTTCTGTTCTTCTTTATTGTATTGCTGTTGGCGGGAAAAGAAGTGTGAAATCCCGTACTATCAGAGTTCCTCGGTATGTTATTTCGTTGCTTTTCCTCTTCGAGTTTATTGTACTGCTCATCCATCCATATATTGGTCACTGGACGCATGAATCACCTGTTTGGATGTTATTAATATTGGTGACTAATCGCCGATAGAGTCCTGGTTCCTTTGCATCACAGGTTAGAAAAATGGATGAAAGAGAAATTGACAACAAAGGCTAAGAAGGAATTGCAACCCGGAAAAGCAGAAGCTCCCTTGAGTATTGAAAGTTGAAACTCATCCGTGAGTTGTAATTATCTTTTTCCTGATCAATTTCAAAAACTCATCTTCTGAAATGATCTTTACGGTATTTAATTTTTTGCTTTGTCAATTTACTTCCTGCATCTTCACCAACAACGAGATAATTCAGTTTTGCACTGACGCCGCTAAGTATTGCCCGCCGTTAGCTTCAGCCATGGCTTCTGCATCGCCTCTTTTTAAAGTGGGTAATGTGCCGGTAAATAAAAATGTCTGCCCCGCTAAGATTACCATCGGTAACATGTTGTTTCTTTTGATTCTTCAATTGCAACCCTATCTTTTCCAATTCTTCCAACATTGTAATATTTTCCTTGTTGCTGAAAGAAATGATATACGCTACCTGCTACTTTAGGTCCTACATCCTCGAGGTTTTGCAGATCTTCCAATGAGAATTTTTAAAATCAAGTAAATGATCAACAGCACTGGGCCAATGTTTTTGCTGAGGTTTCACCGATAAAACGAATACCTAAACCAAATATCAAACGGTGTAAAGGTTGTTTCTTTGAATTCTCTATTGCTGCTTGAAGATTATCAATTGACTTTTGACCAAAGCCTTCCAACTCTCCGATCTTTTAAAATCTAATTTATAAATACCGGGAACATCTTTTAACAAACCGAGCTCCATAGAATTTTCTCACATTTGCTTCGCCAAAGCCACGAATATCCATTGCACCTTTACTTGACGAAATGAATGATCCGTTCAGCGACCTGCGCCGGGGCATTCAATATTATTACACCGCCAGGCTGCCTCACCTTCCTCTTTAAATAATTTGCTGTCACAGACAGGACGAGTTTCGGAAAGAAATTTTCTTTTCATTGCCTGTACGTAATTCTGCCATGGATTTAACGATGTGAGGAATCACATCGCCAGCTCTTTCAACCAAAACCGTATCACCGATCTTCAGATCCTTTTCCTTTATCACACATCTTCATTGAATAATGAAATGGAAGAAACAGTAACTCCTCCAATATGCACAGGCTGGATCTTTGCAACCGGCGTTATTGAACCAGTCCTTCCCACCTGGTATTCTACATTTAATAGTTTACTCGTTTCCTTGTCTTGCTTTGAATTTGTACGCAATGGCCCATCGCGGATGATGGCTGGTCATGCCCAGTTGATCCTGCAGATCAACGTCATTTTACCTTTATTACCATACCATCAATTTCTATATGGCGAAGGTCATCCCGTCTTGCCTCGAATTCATTGCAATAATTCGATAACTGCGTCAATTCCTTTAAAAATCTTCATTTCTCTTTTTCGGGCTGCGAAAGCCAAGGTTCCAAAGCATTTCGAGCGAACCCGAGTGCGTTTGTAAGATATCTCGACTTGCTGCTGCTTTTTTGTGTTTTCGTATAAAAACTGATGTTATAAACAAAGATCTCAAGATTTCTTTTTCTTACTTCTTCAGGATCCTTAATCCGCAATGTACCTGATGCAGCATTTCTCGCATTAGCCAAAGGTGCAAATCCCTGTTCGATCATCTGCTGGTTGTATTTCGCAAAATTGGTCTTGTTGATCAAAACCTCACCTCTTATTTCCACTTGCTGCAAACCATAATCAGAAAATTTTGCAGACAAATGGGATAGATTTTATCTGCCTGATATTTGTTGTTACTTCATCGCCTTCCACACCGTTACCTCTTGTAGCGCCCCGAACCAGCATGTCACTCTTCTCATAGATCAGGGACAAACTGCCTCCGTCAAACTTTGGCTCTACACAATATTCGATCTTGTCAATGCCGGTTGCTTCTCTTGCTTTTCGATCGAAGTCGACCAGGTCGTCACTATTATACAGAATTGTCAAGTGACAACATTGGAACAAGATGCTGCACAGTAGGAAAAGCCTTTGTCAATCCTTTTGCACTCGCTGGGTGGGTGAATCAGCATGCAATTAATTTTGAGTTTGCTGTTTCCATTGTTTCCAGGTGCCTTGAAAAGCTGGATTCATATTCGTAGTCGAAATAAGAGGGTCATTCAATATATAATAACGGTATTCGTGAAAACGTAAGACATTCCGAAGACTGTCGATCTTATTTTCAGCAATGCCTTTTAAGTTCCTTTAAAAAGGAGCTGGTATTATTTTGTATCCTGTTCGTTTCTTCTTCTTGAATACATGTATTTACGACGAGAAGATTTGATAAGATCGGGGCTAAATTTACATTTTCTGAGCTTGATATAATATAAGTTCTTTACACGGGGAATGAGTTTTCTAAAATTTTTGTGTGAGATAATACATATTTCCTACATTTATCCCCACTAAACGCTCTAAACTAACGGTTATGCTTGTAAAACTACTGCTCCGCGGTATTGGGTTATCCATACTGCTTGTCGTTCTTTCGCAATCTCTTTTGCACAGGAAAAACAATTACGGGAAAAGTTACAGACAGTAAAGACGGGAGTCCAGTTCCCGGTGTAACAGTAACAGCTAACTGTACTGGTACAGGAACGCAGACCAGAAGCGATGGTACTTACACTCTGCGCCGTTGCAAACAAGCGCCACGACTCTCGGTTGTTTCTTCCGTGGGCTATTCTACGCAAGAGGTTAGTATCGCAGGGAAAACATCTCCTCGATGTTTTGCCTGTTGCTAGCTCTCATGCCACAAGTCTAAAATGAAATTGTGGTTGTTGGTTGGGCGGAACCTCTCGCCTGCCAAAGACCTGCCCGGCTGCTTTGTATCTTCTGTTCAGTCAAAGGATTTTTGTGAAGGGGCCTGTAACGAATCCTGACCAATTATTAATTGGTAAGCAAGGTCTCTGGCTTGCAAATCATTAACAGTAGCGGACAGCCCGGTGCTGTTACTATTGTGAAGATCAGGGGTTACAAACTCTATCCGCACGGGAAGCAACCCATTATATGTAGTAGACGGAATTTCCCTTGATGGAAGATCCCTGAGACCGGATTAGTCAATTCGGGCACTGGGAACGAAACTCCCGATGCAAATCCGCTGATATATATTAGCTACACATCCTGCAGACATTGCCTCAATCGATGTATATTAAGATGACGCAGCTCTGCTCTCCGCCATCTATGGTTCGCGCGGCGCTAATGGTATGTAATTCTTATTACAGCTTGAAAAGGAGTCTGGTCGGTCCTGCAAGAGTCGACGCAGGCGCTTCTTATGGCTTCGAGTGGAGTCATGAGAAAGATAGATGTACTGGACGCCTCTGGATACAGAGCAGCGTTAAATACGCCACAATGCTCCAAAGTCTGGATTCAGGCGCGAGCGTCGACCCATTTGACGAAATAATTAACAAGGGCGCACCCACACAAAACTATACAGTGTCATTTAACGGCGGTACTAGGCGCGAATACCGTGCTTTAAATATTCTCTGACCAAAAGAGAGGTATGCAGCCTAAACCTAAGGAGAAAGCCCAGGCTGAAGAAATATGTTGCAAGCTTTAATAATGATCAACATAAATTTTGGACGAAGGCTGGTTTGGACTTTAATATTATAGCTGCCAACGTAGTTGAAAAAATAGGCGCCTATTTCAATGATGCCGGCAGTGCAGGGAACATTATTTCGCTGGGGTTAATTTGGAATCCAACACTGCCCCTGGTACGAAGTAATGGATTGTATAACAGACAAACCCAAGCGGACAAACGATCCATTGGCGCTTTTTCCGATGCGTATAATGACCAGACAAGTATTCCCGACTTTGCTAGGTTCTCTTGGGGCAGGATAACGAAATAACCCCTGACCTGGAATATAAACTCCTGTTAGGTTTGAACTATGGAACAGGCCTAAAGGCAGCAGGAGATACAGGGATGGATCAGGCCTTGGTAACCCGGTTACTTGGAGGTTCTGCCTCAACATCTAGCCAGAATTCTCAAATTATTTTTCTGAAACAATTACACATACTTTAAACTGGATAAAACAAATAACTCCCAAGCTGAATATTAATGCAATTGGCGGGTATGAATATTGGAAAACAAACTTCGAGGAGTAGTGGAATAATTTCCCAGGTCTAAATTTAATTTGAACTGTGAAGTCAAATGGCCACTAACACCAGGCTATCGATAGCCCATAACAACATCCAGGGGGTGATCCGGGCAATCATGTGAATTGCTCTTTCAAGATCCAGCGTTGTTGAATGACTCAGGCTATTTTGCAAGGTGGCCCTTAATTGGAATGACAGGTTTCTTTTTTAACCGGAACTTTCAGATCTGATGGCTCGAGCAAATTCGGTGAGAATAACGAAATATGCATACTTTCCGTCTGTTGCCGGAGCGTGGAATATTGCGCGAGACTTCATGAAAAATAACGGGTTTATCAGTTGTCATTGTGAAGTTGCGTGTTTGGTTACCAGGAGAAGGCTCAGTAACCGATTCAACCCCGTTGATGCTGCTCTTAAAAAACTGAACTTATAAGTGCGCTATAACAATGCATCCATTAATCACTACGGCAGCCCTGATTTGAAGTGGGAAACTGTAAATTGCAATTGATAGAGTCCTGTTTACACTTTTGGAAAAATCGTATCTGGGGTTATGTAGATTACTTTGATAAAACAACGCATAATCAATTGTAGATTTCCCGATCCGCGCATTACCATCGCGGGAGGAACTGTATTCAAAAGCATGGATGGTGAAACACATCCAATCGTAGAGATATACGCCAAAGCTGCTGTGCATAACACAGCAGATTGTGGAAGTGTCCTGCTCAGGTTGCTATCATTAGAAAAAGCCGTTTTACATGGAACGTTAGTATAGCGCTAGCATTGTGCAAGAATAGTTCATATCAGACGAGCTTTCAGAAATTCCTTTCCTGAAAAATACGGGGGACTGCGCGTCCGGAGTTCATCAGGAGCATATTCTGAAGCCATAGCACACGATCAACCACTCGATGCATTCTACCTGCCGCTTTTCCAGGCTTCCAAACAAAACCACAGGGTACAACCTGCAAGCGGAACCCCAGTTTTTCAGGTTGGTGATCAGCGCTAATGTTATTATGGATTGACAACCGATTTGGCTTATAAAAAATGATCATTGTCGATCAACGCTCGCGCTTTGGGCGTAAGATCTTCAGTAACACTGCAATGAGTGTGATAAACATTAGCAACATAATCAGCGGAAAAATATGGCTTCAATTTGATAGAATGGAGAAGTGGCCAGCCCTATTACACCTACAACACGTTTCTTAGAGAATGGCGATTATTTCAAGCTGGGAAATGCCACGATCAATTACTCATTGAGTAAACTCGGAAAATCTATAAGAACGTGAACCTGTATGTTAGCGGTAATAACCTGTTCGTTATCTCAAATTATACAGGGATTTGATCCACAAAGTGAATATTGACAAAGCTTTAAATGGCGGTATTCCTTCATTGGGTGTTGACTATATCGGATGCCGACTGCGAGAACGATCATTTCGGCATTAACTTTTCGCTCTAACCTCATGTTAGCGCGGAAGAAAAAAATTAATGATAAAAAACTGAGAATACAAATTCGTTATAATCATCCCTGGTTCCTGATTTGGCATCTCTGCCTGTACCAAACTGGATCAAAAACTTTAGGTGGCGACGTAGTATTTACCCCTTCGGCCGGTGTTGCTTTACAGCCTTACTCAGTACGTTACCTACAATGACCTGACCGGACTACTCCATGGACGGGATCCAGATATTTTCTCTTCAAGAGAACACAACCATTGAGAGCCTGGTACTACCCGCGGTGGTGACTGGGATAGCGGTGGTGTTGGCATCCGTTGCTAACCATACCTGGACATCCATCCACACAGTCAGCCTGATAAGTGTATTCAATGGCCTTGAAGATGAGGCGATGCGCCCAGCGGCACCACATTGGCTTCAAGTCCTACCGCACAACAGGCTGAGCAATACTGTGGC